>WNFI01060587.1_pt1 | contig 85807 bp, 73 predicted proteins | sample 5400471 | NCBI WGS metagenome assembly WNFI01 (sample SAMN13153348, study PRJNA577476) | soil metagenome | isolation source: 100 cm saprolite on Douglas fir-dominated hillslope | place: USA:California | collected 2013-09-17 | reverse complement strand
CCCCGCCGGTGGGACAGCCTGTCGCGCGCCGATCGCGAGCTGGCAGACGATACCCTGCGCGCCATGAGCATCGCGTTTTCCTACCTGGACGGTGCGCAGTCGCTCGATCAGCTGCTGTCCGCCCGCACGGCGACATCCTACGCCTGGCTGCTCTATTCACGCCTGGGCGACCTGTACGTACAGAAACAGCGCTACCAGGACGCGGCCAATACCTATAGGGCCTTCGTCGCCCGCGATCCGGTGGATGAACACGCGCCGGACCTGTCGAACCAGGCGATCGATGCCTACGCCAAGGGGAGCTTTGCCGACCTGGTGGTCGAGGGCAAGGCGGAATATGTGCGCAGCTACGGGTTCAGTGCGCCGTTCTGGCGCGGGCGCGAGCGCATCGCCTTCCCGCAGGTGGTCACCGAGCTGAAGACCAATTACAAGGATCTGGCGCAGTACTACCACGCACTCGCGCAGAAATCCAAGCGCCTGGAGGATTACAGCGTCGCGGCGCACTGGTACCGCGACTCACTCGCCAATTTTCCGGACGACGCGGATTCCGCCGAGACCAATTACCTGCTGGCGGAGGCGCTGTTCGAGAGCCGCCAGTACCTGGATGCGGCCACCGAATACGAGCGCACGGCCTACATTTATCCGCCTGGGGCACGCTCCGCGGCCGCCGGGTACGCGGCGCTGGTGGCCCTGCAGAAGCAGGAAGACGCCCTCCCTGCCGGCGCGCGCACCGAGGTGCGCTCGCGCCTGACCGAATCAGGCGTGCATTTCGCGCAGGCCTTTCCCGAGCATCCGGAGAGCGCCGGCGTGCTCACCCGCGCCGCGCAGGATGTGTTCGCGGCGCACGACCTGCCCCGGGCGATCACGCTCGCCGAAGCGCTGTTGGCCCGCAAGCCGCAGGTCGACGCCGCCATGCAGCGCATTGGCTGGACGATCGTCGGCCAGGCGAATTTCGACCAGGCCGCGTATGCGGCCGCGGAGCCGGCCTTCCAGCACGCGCTGCTCGTGACGGAGGCCGGTGCGCCCGAGCGGGCTGACCTGAGCGAACGGCTGGCCGGCGCCGTCTATCGCCAGGGCGAGGCGAAGCGCAAGGCGGGCGATGAAGCAGGCGCCGCGGCGGATTTCCTGCGTGTCGCGACGGTGGCGCCTGGCTCGAAGGTGGTGCCGACCGCCCAGTACGATGCGGCGGCCTCGCTGATCAACGTCAAGCAGTGGGATCAGGCGATCGCCGTGCTGGAAGCCTACCGGCGTGATTACCCGAAGAGCGAATTCGGCGCCGACATCACCCGTAAACTAGCGGTGGCCTATGTCGAGGCCGGGCGCGGCTCCATGGCCGCCGCCGAGTTCGAACGCATCGCCGCCGGACCTGCCGAGGATCCGGCCGTGGCGCGCGAGGCGACCCTGCGTGCCGCCGATCTGTACGACAAGGCGGGCAACCCGGCGCGCACCACCGCGATGCTCGAGCAGTTCGTGCAGCGCTTTCCGGTGCCGGTGGGCGATGCCATCGAAGCGCGCGCGCGCCTGGCCGGCCTGGCGGAAAAATCCGGCGACCTGTCGCGCCTGGGCTTTTGGCGCGGCGAGATCATCAAGGCGGACGGCGCCGCCGGGGCCAGTCGCACCGATCGCACCCGCTATCTGGCGGCCGGGGCGCGCCTGGCGCTGGCGCAGCCCGCCCGCGATGCGTTTAGGGCGGTGCGCCTGAGCGCGCCGCTGAAGAAATCGCTGGCCGCCAAGAAGCAGGCGATGGAGACGGCACTGGCCGGCTACAAGGCGGTCCTGGCCTACGATATCGCCGCGACGACGACCGCCGCGACCTTCGAGATGGCGGAACTGTATCGCACGCTGGGCAAGGACCTGCTGGCCTCCGAGCGGCCGAAGAAACTGAGCGCCGAGGAGCGCGAGCAGTTTGATTCCCTGCTCGAGGAGCAGGCGTTCCCCTTCGAGGAACAGGCGATTGCCATTCACGCGGTGAACGCCAAGCGCGCCGTCAGCGGCGTTTATGACGACTCGGTGCGCGCAAGTTTCCGGGCCCTGGCGGAGCTCAGTCCGGCGCGCTACGCCAAGACCGAGCTCTGGAGCGACCTGCTGCGCACGCTGGCGGCGCCCGCCGGGGCCGTCCCGGAGCCGCGTGCGGTGGTTGAATTCACGCGTGGCGTCGCCGCCGCACTGGGCGGGCGGGTCACCGACGCGGAGCTGGAGTTCCAGCAGCTCGAATTGCAGTACCCCGCCATGCCCGAGCCCTCGATCAACCTGGGGATCGTCGAGCAGGGCGCAGGCAATCTCGATGCCGCGGCCGCCGCCCTGGAGCGCGGTACCACGCGGGACCCGAACAGCGCCGTGGCCTGGAGCGAGCTGGGCCTGGTGCGGCGCGCGCAGGGAAAGTTTCCGGACGCGCGCCTGGCCTACCAGCAGGCCATTGCCCACGATGCCAGCTACGCGCCGGCGCACCGCAATCTGGGCGTGCTGCTGGATCTGTACCTGGATGATCCGACCGCGGCGCTCGCCGAAATGGAGCAGTACCAGCACCTCAGTGGCGAGGACAAGCCGGTGAGCGGCTGGATCGCCGAGCTGCGCCACCGGACCGGAGTCAAGGCTCCCGCACCCCCGAGTGGGGCCCAGCCCGCGACAGGGCCTGCGCCCGCGCCTGCGGGTGCGCCCGCGCCCGCGGCCAATGGAGACACCAAATGAAACACCTGCTGACCATCCTGCTGCTGGGCGCCGGCCTCCTCTGTCGTGCCGAGGATCTCGAACCGGCGGTGCGCACCTCCTCGGTGCCGGCCGGGCCCGCGGCGGCACCCGTTACGGCCGCTCCGGCCGCGCCGGGCGCGCCGGGGAAAGCTGTCGCTTCGCGACCGGCTGCCGCCACCCGCCCTGGTGCGGGCGCGGCGCGGCCGCACGATCAGATCGACCTTGATGCGACGCAGATCACGGGCAACCGTGAGCTGCCGAACGTAATGTACGTCGTACCTTGGAAAAAGCCGGACCTGGGCGACTTCGCCGGCCGGCCACCCAAGAGCCTGCTCGACGAAATACTGGCGCCGGTGGATCGCGACGTATTTCGCCGGCAGAATCGTTATTTTACGGCGCTGCGGCCCGATGCTGCCGTGCCCCCACCGGTGCCGGCGGCACCGGCGTCCGCACCAGCGGACGGCGCAGCCCCTACACTGCCCGCCGGGGATGAGAAGTAGGTCTCGGCAATGACGGCACCTAAGTCATTAATTTCATGGATTGATTCAGGCATGGGAGTCTGATGATGGAACTCTTCAGCATGATTGTTCGTTTTTTCCAGGGCGGCGGCGCGATGATGTACCCCATTGCGGTGGTGCTGGTCATTGGCGCAGCCATCGCAATCGAGCGCTACATCGTGCTCACGCAAACCTCAGTACGCAATCGCTGGCTGTGGAACGAGATTGCACCGCTCCTTGCGCAGGGCAACTTCAGGGGCGCCGTGCAGGTCACCTCGAAGTCCAACGCGGTGATCGGCCAGATTCTCAGCTATGGCCTGGCGCGCATCAGCTCGACCAGCAGACGCGACGACGTCGAAAAAGCCATGGAGGAGAGCCTGATGGACGTGGTGCCAAGGCTGGAGAAGCGCACCCACTACCTGGCGACCTTCGCGAACCTGGCCACCCTGCTGGGCCTGCTCGGTACCGTGGTGGGCCTGATCAACGCCTTCGCGGCCGTGGCCACGGTCAATCCGGCGGACAAGGCCAACCTGCTGTCGGCCAGCATCTCGGTGGCGATGAACTGCACGGCCTTCGGCCTGATGACGGCCGTGCCGCTGCTGGTGATTCACGCGGTGCTGCAGACCAAGACCACTGAACTCGTCGACAGCCTGGAAATGGCCTCGGTGAAATTCCTCAATGCCGTGACCGAGCGCAGCAAGGCGGCGGCCTGAAGCGTCCCGGCAACCTCAAGCGAGTACGCGCATGCGTCGCTCCCAAGCCCTGAGAAAACTGATGCGCCGGCAGCGCCGGCCGTCGGAACTGACACTGGTTTCGATGATCGACATTTTCACCGTGCTGGTGACCTTCCTGCTCATGACGGCAATATTCTCGCGCACCGTGGTGCTCGACCTGAAACTGCCGTCGAACAACGCCAATTTCCCGGAACTGCCCCCGGGCCTGAACCTGGAGATCATCGTTCGCGACAATCTGCTGCAGGTCGCCGACCGCGCCACCGGGCCGCTGCGTACCCTGCCGAATACGCCCAAGGGGTACGACCTCGACGGCCTGACCGAGTACCTGAAGTTCGTGAAATCGCGTTACCCGGACAAGACCGAAGCGACCATCCTGCTCGAACCGCAGACTCCCTACGACACGCTGGTGCAGGTGATGGACCGGACGCGGGTGGTCGAGGTCAACGCCGGGCTCACGAGCGTGCAGGCCGAGCTGTTCCCGGAAGTGTCGATCGGCGATGCGCCCGTGCCGGTCGGCAACGCAGGAGCCAGGCCATGAGCATGTCGAATCGCGCCCGGCGCATGCTCCAGCACCAGGTGCGCAACAAGGCAGACGCCGAGCTGAACCTGATCCCGATGATCGACATCCTGAGCGTCATGGTGTCCTTCCTGCTGGTTTATTCGACCGAGGTCGAACTCGTGCAGAACAGCAAGGGCATCGACATTCCGCAATCGATCTCCGAGCAGCGGCCGCGCGAAACCGTGGTCGTGATGCTCACGCGGGACGATCTGTTCGTGCAGGGCGAGCGTATCGCCAGTCTCGCGGAGGTGCGCAACACGCCGGGCAATATCATCGCGCCGCTCCGAGTGGCCCTCAAGCGCCCGTCTCTAATCGGTCAGGTGATGACCGAGAAGACCATCGCTGCGCGTGAAATCACCGTGATGGCGGATAAGAGCACGCCCTACGAATTGCTGAAGAAGGTGATGACCACCTGTACGGACGCGGACTATGGCCGCCTGTCCTTCGCGCTGATGCAGAGGGAAAAAGCGGTGAACCTGGATCAGTTGCGGAAGAAATTGTAGAGAGAGCCATCCGGTGCAGCTGACACAGTACTACCGCACATTCGAGTTGCCCTGGGACACCGATCCCGAGGAGCAGCAGCGCTATCGGCGTTTCCTGCTCATCGGCCTGAGCGCGGTGCTGTTCTTCGGCCTGTTGCTGCCTTTCATTCACCTGCCGAAGCGTGCCGTCAGCGCGGAGGAAGCCGTGCCGCCGCGGCTCGCGCGTCTCATGGAGCAGCAGCTGCCCAAGCCCCCGCCGCCGAAACCGGTGGAACAGCCCAAGCCGGAAAAGCCCAAGCTCGTGCCGAAACCCATCGTGACGCCCAAGCCGGTCGACACGCGCAAGAAGATGGCGGAATCCGCGGCCATGCGCGCCATCAAGGACGAACTCGCCGATCTGCGTGACCAGCTCGATACCACGGCGCTGCAGAATCGGCAGCTCACTGCTGCGGTCAGCCAGGACGCGCGCTCGGAGCGCTCGCTGATCGCCTCCAAGGTCGGTACCGGCTCGGCGGGTATCGTCACCGCGAATGCCAGCCGCGGCTTCGGTTCAGGCGCCGGCGCGCTCTCCGATCACAATGCGGCCGCGGTCAATTCCCGCATCGCTGCCAATGCGGCGCAGAATCGCGTCACCCGCAATGGGAGCGGCGGCAAGGCGGCACGCAGCCAGGAGGAGATCGAACTGGTGTTCGATCGCAACAAGGGGGCCATTTACGCCCTCTACAGCCGTGCGCTGCGCGAGCGCGCCGACCTGCAGGGCAAGCTGGTGCTGCAGCTGACGATTTCACCGGCCGGGGAGGTGACCGATTGCCACCTGCTCAGCAGCGAACTGAGCGACGATGAACTGGAGCGCAAGATCGTCGCACGGGTGAAGCTGTTCCACTTCGAGGCCCGCGACGTCGAGACCATTACGGCCCGCAAGACCATCGAATTCTTCCCCAACTGAGTCCGCCATGAACCTGCAGTCGGAGATTCTGTTCTTCACCGAACTTGACCCGGTGGGGCAGGCGCGGCTGCTGGCACTGCTGGTGCATGAGCTGAGCATCGAGGCACGCGCGACTTACGGGAGCGCTGCCGAGCATGTGCAGGACGGGGCGCGGTTGCGCTTCGTCAATGAAATGAATGCGCGCCTGGCGCGCTACATCGAGCAGGTCCTGGTCGATGAACCGGGGCGGCCCGGGCCGGACGTGCTGCTGCGCATGCTGCTCGCACCGCGGGCCGACAAGGCGGCCGAGCGCCTGATCGTCAGTGCCTACCATCGCGCCATCCAGGGCTTCGATCAACACGACGCGACCGTAACGATGGCGCCGCGCTAGCGGCGCCGGGCCGCCGAGGGCAGAGGCTGGCTGGCCGGTTGGACAAGCAGCGCAGCGCCGCTTAAGTTTGCGCGATGTCCGCGCATCTGCTGACCCAGGTCCTGGTACTGCTGTGTGCCTCCGTGCTGGTGGTCGCCGTGGCGCGCCGCCTGGGCCTGCCGCCGATACTCGGTTACCTGGTCGTCGGCCTGCTGCTCGGGCCGCTGGCTTTTGGCCTGTTGCCCGCAGGCCCGGCCACGCGGGCGCTCGCCGAGATCGGCGTCGTGTTTCTCCTGTTTACGCTGGGACTGGATTTTTCCTGGCCGCGCATGCTGGCCATGCGCCGCGAGGTCTTCGGGCTCGGCCTGGGCCAGTTGCTGGTGGTCGGGCTGGCGGGGGCAGCCGTACTGCACCTGCTGCACGTGGCCTGGGCACCGGCACTGGTGGCCGGTGGCGCGGTGGCGATGAGTTCGACCGCGATCGTTCTGCAGCAGCTCACCGAGCAGGCGGAACTCAACCGTACGCACGGCCGGTTGGCCTTCGCGGTGCTGCTGTTCCAGGATCTGGCCGTCGTGCCCCTGCTGGCGCTGGCCACGGCGATGGCCACGGGCGGCGGCGCCTTCAGCGGTGCCAGCATGGTGCGGCTCGCCGTCGAGGGGCTGCTGGCGCTGGTCGTCGTGCTGGCGATCGGCCGCTGGCTGCTGCGGCCCCTGTTCTACGAGATCGCCCACAGCCGGCTGCGTGAGCTGTTCACCCTGACGGTGCTGCTCGTGGTGCTCAGCTGCGCCTGGATCACGCAGCAGGTCGGCCTGTCGATGGCACTGGGCGCGTTCCTCGCCGGCATGATGCTCGCCGAGTCCGAATACCGGCACCAGGTCGAGTCGGCAGTGCGGCCGTTTCGCGAGCTGCTGCTGGGACTGTTCTTCATCTCGGTGGGCATGCTGCTCGACCCGCGGCTCTTGTATGGGCAATTCCTGCTGGTCACGGCGCTGGTGGCGCTGCTGGTGCTCGCCAAGAGCCTGCTCGTCACGCTGGTGACCCGCCTGTACGTGGGCAGCATCTTCAAGGCCCTGCGTGCCAGCCTCGTGCTCGCGGGCGGCGGGGAGTTCGGGGTGGCGTTGCTGACGATCCTGGTGCCCTCGGGACTGCTGGACGGGCGCCTCAGTCAACCGCTGCTGGCGGCGATGGTACTGAGCATGGTGCTCAGCCCGCTGCTGATTCGCTACAACCGGCGAATTTCCCGCCTGGTGCTGGGCGAGAAGGGCCCGCCGGGCAGCGCCCTGGAGCGCGAGAACGCCGCGGCGGACGCGCTGGCGCGCCGTGAGCACGTCGTGCTGTGCGGCTTTGGCCGGGTGGGCCAGAACATCGCCCGGGTGCTCGAATCGCTGGGCTTTGAATACCTGGCCGTCGACCTGGACCCGGCGCGGATCCGGCTGGCGCGCCAGGCCGGCGATAACGTGGTGTTCGGCGACAGCGCCGACGAGGAGCTGCTGCGGCAGGTGGGACTCGACACCGCCAGCGCGGTGATCATCACCTTTGCCGATCCCGCCGTTTCAGTCGGCATTGCGCGCGCCGTGCGCCGCCTGCGGGCCAACGTGCCGCTGCTGGTGCGCACCCAGGACGACGTCGGGCTGGCTGAATTGATGGCCGCCGGGGTCACGGAGGTGGTGCCGGAGACCTTCGAGGCCAGCCTGATGCTGGTCGCACAGGTCCTGACGCTGCTGCACGTGCCCGTCGACAAGGTATTGCGGACGGTCGGAGACATACGCGCCAGTCGCTACACGACCCTGCGCCACATCTTTCGCCACGACGGCGCCAGGGTCATCGACGAGACCCACGCCTTCCGCGAGGAGCTGCGCTCCATCGTGCTCCCACCCGGCGCCTGGTCGGTGGGCCGGCGCATCGAGGAGATCCATGCCCGCGGGGCCGACGTGAACTTCACGGCGGTGCGGCGCCAGGGGATCACCGGGCGCCAGCCGGAGGGTGGCACCGAGTTGCGCGAGGGCGACATTGTCCTCATCTATGGCACGCCCGAGGCGCTGGAGCATGCCGAGGCGGTGCTGCTGGCCGGGTAATGACTGCGGGCGCCCACGGGTGTTTGCGCGCCCCGGCGGCTACAATGCGCGCCGGCAAGCCACGGGCCGAAGTTTGAACCGCGACGATATCGACTTTCCACCGCACCACGCCCCGCTGCGCGAAGACATACACGCGCTCGGTGAGATCGTCGGCAGCGTCCTGCGCGAACAGGGGGGCGAGGAGCTCTATGAGCTGGCCGAGGGCGACCGGCGCGCGGCGATTCACCGCCGCGAAGGCACCGCGGCGGCCGCGGAGGCGCTGCGCGCCCGGGTCGAGGGCCGCCGCCCGCAGCTCGCGCGCGACCTGGTGCGCGCCTTCTCCTCGTATTTCCAGCTCGCCAATGTAGCCGAGAAAGTCCATCGCATCCGTCGCCGGCGCGAATACTTTCTTGCCGTCAGCGACCGCCCGCAGCCGCGCGGTGTGCTGGACACGCTGGCCGAGCTGAAGGCGCAGGGGCTCAAGCTGGCCGAAGTACTGCAGCTGCTGCGGCAGCTGAGCATCGAACCGGTGCTGGTCGCGCACCCGACGGAATCGGCCCGGCGCACCGGGTTGCGCCGGCAGCAGCGCATCGCCGATCGCCTGCTGGAACGCAGCAATCCGCTGCTCGCGCCCCAAGAGAAGGCGACGCTGCTCGAACGCATCCGCGCCGACGTGACCCTCGAGTGGCAGACGGCCGAGCATCCGCGCGATCGCCTGACCGTGGCGGACGAGCGCGAGCACGCGATCTTCTATCTCGCCGAAGTGCTCTACCGCATCATTCCCGTGTTCTACGAGGAGCTGGCCTCCGCGTTGGCCCGCCTGTACGGCGCGGATGCCGAGACGCTGGAGTTGCCGCAGCTGGTGCGCTTCGGCACCTGGGTGGGCGGCGACATGGACGGCGCGGCCGACGTGCACGCCAAGAGCATCCGCGAGACACTGGCGCGGCAGCAGCAGGCGATCATCGGCAACTACCACGCGGAGTGCCGGATGCTGGCGGAGCAGCTGTCCCAGAGCGCCGCCAGGGTGGGTATCTCGACGGCGACGGCGCGGCGCATCGACGAGTACCGCACACTGCTGCCCGATGCGCCCGGACTCACCCCTGCGCGTCATGACCTGATGCCGTACCGGGTGCTGTTCGGGCAGATTTCCGCGCGCCTGCGCAACACGCTGGAAGGCCGGCCAAACGGCTACGAGCGCCCCGCACAGTTTCGCGGCGACGTCGCCCTCATCGCCGACAGCCTGCGCGCCAATCGTGGCGTGCACGCCGGCCTGTTCCTGGTGCGTCGCCTGCTGGCGCGCATCGATACCTTCGGTTTCCACCTCGCCACGCTGGACCTGCGCCAGCATGCCAGCGTGCACCACACGGTGGTGGCACAGGGACTGGCCGATCCGCAATGGCGCGAGCGCGGGGCAGAGGCGCAGCACGCGCGCCTGGTCGAAGTGCTCGCACGCGATGCCGGCCCGAGCGGCGGATTCGATGCACTCGGCAAGCGCACACTGGGGGTGTTCGATGCCGTCATGCAGGGGCGCCATCGCTATGGTGCGGACGCGGTCGGCCTGTACATCGTGAGCGCCGCGGCGACTTCCGCCGACGTGCTGGCGCCCCTGGTGCTCGCGCACTGGGCCGGTGCGCGCGACCGGCACAGCGGCGCCGCGGCCATCGACGTCGCACCGCAGTTCGACACGGTCGATACGCTCGAGAACTGCGGCGAGGTGATGCGTTCACTCCTCGCCGTTCCCGCCTACCAGCAGCACCTCGCGGCGCGCAAGCGCCTGCAGACGGTGCTGATCGGCTATTCAGAGGGCAGTCGCGACAGCGGCATCTGCGCTTCGCGCCTCGCGGCGTACCGGGCGCAGCGCGCGCTGACTGCTGCGCTGGATCAGGCACGCGAAGGCCACGTGCTGTTCTACAGCCGCGGCGGCAGCATTCCGCGCGGCGGCGGCCGGATCGATGAGCTGCTGCGTGCCGCGCCAGCGGAGTCGGTGAGCGGCGTGCTGCGCTTCACCGAGCAGGGCGAAGGGATCGCGCAGAATCTAGGGCTGCGCGCCAACGCGATGCGTTCGCTCGAGCGTGCCTTCAATACGCTGGCGCTGGCCACCCTGGCCGTGCGCCGCGGCGTGGCGGTGCAGGAGAGCGTGGCCTTCGCCGCGAGCGTCGCGCAGGTCGCCGCGCACAGCAGGATCGCCTGGCGCCGGCTGCTCGACAGCCCGGGTTTCTACGAATTCTTCCGCGCCGTCACGCCGATCGACGTGATCGAGCGGATGCGCCTCGGCGCCCTGCGGCGGCGCGAGCCGCTCGCGGCCAGCGGCGTTGCCGCCGTGCCGGCTGCCGCCTGGGTCTACGCCTGGTCACAGTCACGCCATATGCTGCCCGGATGGTACGGCGCCGGCTCGGGGCTGGAGGCGGCACGCGCGCAGCTCGGACCGACCCCGCTGCGCCGGGCTTACGGCGGCTGGCCTTTCTTCCGCAGCCTGATCGACGACATCGAGGCGATGCTGGCGCGCGCCGACATGGAGATCGCTGCCCGTTACGACCAGTTGGCCTCAGCGGGCGGCGCCGACTTCGCCGCGGATATCCACGCCGAATACACCCTGACCTGCCGCCTGGTCGGCGAGATTAAGGAAAGTACCGCGCTGCTGGACGGCGATCGCACGCTCCAGCGCAGCATCGCGCTGCGCAATCCCTACGTCGACCCGATGAACCTGATGCAGATCGACCTGCTGCGGCGCTGGCGGGCCGCCGGACGGGAGGACGCCGCCCTGTACGAGGCCCTGCTGGCCAGCGTGACCGGCATCGGCTCGGGGCTCCAGACCAGCGGCTGATAACCCGACGGGTCATTCTAGATAACCGGCCGTCAGCTGCCGGCGCGCACTGGCCGCCTGTACAGTGGTGCGCGTGTATCAATATGAAGCATTTGACCGCACCTTTGTCAACGAGAGGGTGGCGGAATTTCGGGACCAGACGCGCCGCTTCCTGGCCGGGGAGCTCAGCGAGGATGAGTTCCGCCCGCTGCGGCTGCGCAACGGGCTGTACATCCAGACGCACGCGCCGATGCTGCGGGTCGCGATCCCCTACGGGATGCTCAGCAGCACGCAGCTGCGCATGCTGGCACACATTGCCCGGCACTATGACCGGGACTACGGCCATTTCAGCACCCGCCAGAACATCCAGTTCAACTGGCCGAAGCTCGAGCAGGTGCCCGACATCCTGGCCGAGCTGGCCACCGTCGACATGCACGCCATCCAGACCAGCGGCAACTGCATTCGCAACATCACCACGGATCACCTCGCCGGAGTGGCGGCCGACGAACTGGAAGACCCGCGCCCCTGGTGCGAACTGATCCGCCAGTGGTCAACGCACCATCCCGAGTTCAACTATCTGCCGCGCAAATTCAAGATTGCGGTGACCGGTGCCGCCAATGACCGGGCCGTCTCCGCGGTGCACGACATCGGCGTGCACCTGGTGCGTGGACCGGACGGCGTGACCGGCTTCGAGATCCTGTGCGGCGGGGGCCTGGGGCGCATGCCCATCATCGGCAAACGGATCCGTGAGTGGCTGCCACAGAGCGAGTTGCTCGCCTACCTCGAGGCGATCCTGCGTGTCTACAACAGCCACGGCCGGCGCGACAATATCCACCGCGCCCGCATCAAGGTGCTCGTCAAATCCCTCGGCGTCGCGGAGTTTGCGCGGCAGGTCGAGCGTGAATACGCGGCCAACCGTGCTTTCGCCCCGCAGGTCGGCGCCGCGGAGATCGCGCGGCTGCGGGCCAGCTTCACGCCGCCGCCGTATCAGCTGCTGCGCGACAGCGATCCGACCTCGGCTGCCGGCGCCCCCTTCGTCGCCTGGTATCGACACAACACGCGCGCCCACAAGGTCAGCGGGTACCGGGCCGTGTTCGTCTCCCTGAAAAAGCACGGCGAGGCGCCCGGTGACATGAGCAGTCCCCAGATGCTGGGGCTGGCCGAGCTCGCCGACCGCTACAGTTTTGGCGAGCTGCGGGTGACGCACGACCAGAATCTGCTGCTGGCCGACGTGCCGCAGCGCGAGCTGGCTGCGCTCCACCGCTCACTCGCGGACCTGGGCCTGGCCGCACCCAACATCGGCACGCTCACCGACATGATCGCTTGCCCGGGGCTCGACTTCTGCAGCCTCGCCAACGCCGGTACCATCGGCGTGGCCAAGCAGATTCATGCCCAGTTCGACGATTTCGACTATCTGTACGACCTGGGCGAGATCCAGGTAAAGATGTCAGGCTGCATGAACGCCTGCGGCCACCATCATGTCGGCCACATCGGCATCCTCGGTGTCGACAAGCACGGCGAGGAGTGGTACCAGATCACGCTGGGCGGTTCGGCGAGCGGTGCGGTCAGCCTCGGGGAGGTCATCGGACCCTCGGTGCCCAAGGCACAGGTGGCCGCCACTCTGGCGCGCATCGTCGAGGTGTACCTCGAGCGCCGCCATGACGCGGATGAATCCTTCCTGCAGACCGTGCGCCGCCTCGGGCTCGCGCCGTTCAAGGAGCGCGTTTATGCGGAAGACGCTGTGGCGGCGTGAGCTGCGCGCAGACGCCTGGCGCTATCCGGGCGAGAGCGGCACGGGCGAGCCCGTGCTGACGCTGGCCGAGCTGCTGCAGGCCGCGGCGGAAGGACGCCTGGCGGGCGCCGGCGTGGGCGTGAGCCTGGGGCCGACAGACAACGTGGAGCTGCTGGCGCCGCTGGTGGAGCGCCTGGCGCTGATCGTCGTGCAATTCGAGAAGAGCGGGGACGGCCGCGGCTATTCACAGGCCCAGCTCCTGCGGCAGCGGATCGGTTACGCCGGTGAGCTGCGCGCCGGCGGTGCCATCAGGCGGGATCATCTTTTTCTCCTGGCCCGCTGCGGCTTCGACGCCTTCGATCTCGACCCCGGCGAGGATCTGGAGGCCGCCAGGGCGCAGCTGCAGCGCTACAGCGTGGCCTACCAGGGCGCCGCCGACACGCTGGTGCGGCCCCGGCGGCGCGAGGGATACGCGGCCTGAACGGCCGCCGCTATTCCAGGCAGACGATCAGGCGCGCGTGATAGTTGCGCCAGTCGATCGGAATGACCATCGGCCGGGAGGCTGGCGAGTAGGGCAGCGGGCTGGCGCGATCAGGATGCATGACCGGCACTGAGATCTGGAACTGATGGCCGAATTCGCGGCGGGCATTGCCGGCGAGCGTATTGGCAATTTCCCCGGCCAGGTCGCTCAGGTTTTCGTGGCTCATGTCGGTTTCCTGCATGCGCATCAGCATCACGCTGAGCATGCTCTTGGGGGCCGTGAACGCCACCAGCCCGGTGCGTTTGCCGCTGACCTGGATCACGCCGGTGTAATCGGCGAGATCGGGCTTGTCGTTCAGGGCCAGGTGCGGAGTGCCACACTGAGCGCCCTGCTGCACGGCGGTGCTGAAGTAGTTCAGCACGCCCTCGACGAACACCCCGATTTCGGTTTCCAGGCTCATGCTCGGCTCAGGTACCGATCAGCTTGCGCATGGCGTCATTGAGCTGCCGGTCGCTGAAGGGCTTGCACAGGAATCCGCTGGCGCCCTTTTCCAGGGCATCGATCGCCGTCAGCTTGTCGGCCAGCGCCGAGATCACCAGGATCCGCAGCCGCGGATCGCGCTGCACGAGTTTCGCCACGCACTCCGCCCCGTCCATGGCCGGCATCGTCAGGTCCATGGTCACCAGTGTCGGATGGAGCAGCGCGTGCATTTCCAGGGCCTCGAGGCCGTTGCGGGCGGCGCCCACAAACTCGATCTGCGGCAGCTCGTTGGCGCGCTCGATGCGGCGCCTGATGACGTTCGAGTCATCGACGACCAGCAGGCGGTGCCGCGGCGCGTCCATCGCGTGCCGTTCAGGCGGCGGACGATTGCGAGCTGGGTTGCGCGTCGCGGCGCGGCAGCACGATCTTGAAGCGTGTGTACTGGCCCGTCTTGGTCGCGATGCCGATGCGTCCGCCGCAGTCGCGAACCGAGGCATGGACGACGTCCAGCCCGACACCGCGGCCGGCGTGCTCGGTCACCTCGTTGGCGGTCGAAAAACCCGGCTGGAAGATCAGGCGGTACGCGCCACTGCGATCGAGCGCCGCCGCCTGCTCGGCGTCCAGCATGCCGCGGTCGCGGGCGCGGTCCCGGATCTGCGCCGGATTCAGACCCTGGCCGTCATCTTCGATCAGCAGGGTATATTCCTGCGGGTTGTCGTCGCGGAAGCGGACGCGCACGACGCCGGTCGCGCCCTTGCCGGCCGCGGCCCTTTCGGCCGCCGGCTCGATGCCATGGGCGATCGAGTTGCGCACCATCTGTATGCAGATGTCGCGCACCGACGTGGCGTACACCGGCGGTATGCGCTCCAGCCCTTCCGTGACCAGTTTGACTTCACGCCCGGCGGCCGCGCTGACCTCGCCGGCCAGGCGCCGCAGCATCGCCTCCAGGCTGGCCTTGCCCGCCGGCACCGGCGCCGCCGCCGCCTGCGCCCCGATGACGGCGGTATCGCCGTGCTGCGCCGACGGCAACTCGCCCGCGGTGGCGGCCGGAGCGGTGGTGGAGCGCATGCTGTCCATTCTGTCCTGCATGGTGCCGACGGCCTGCATGTGTCCGAGCAGGCCGTTGAGTTTGACCACCACGGGGACGAAGTCATCGCCGGCGAGATCGCTGCGCTCGCGCAGCCCCGTCAGCAATTCCTCGATGGCGTGGCAGCGATCCACGAAGCTCTGCAGGCCGACTGCGGCCGCCTCACCCTTGATTGCGTGCATCTGGCGAAACACGCCCTGGAGTTTTTGCTGCAGATCCGCCGGCTTTACGCCGGGACTGCGCAGCAGGGAATTGCTGTGGCGTACGGCTGCGTCGACGCTGCCCAGGAACGACTGCAACTGCAGCGGTTCGGCCTGCAGCAGCTGCAGCAGCAGATCCGATTGCGTGTCGGAACTGGCGCGCAACTGTTCGAGCTCACGCTGCAGCAGCACCTGATCCGTGATGTCCGCGACGACGCCGAGCACGAATCCCAGCTGCTTGCCCTCACCGCGCGTGCGGCGGAAGGAAAACGAGAGAAAACGCTGTTCGGGCGAGCCAAAGGGCTTCTGGAAGCTGATTTCGATCTGGTTCAGCGGATTGACCGATTCGATCAGCTCCTCGTTGACCTTGTCCTTCTGCAGCAGTCCGAGGTACTTGGTGGCGGCCAGCAGCGTTCGTTCGTCCACCAGCGGGCGCAGCAGGTTCTCGAAGCTCTGCCCGGCGGGCGAGGCGATGCGCAGCAGCGGCAGGGGCGAATCGGAATGGGTCCCGCCGAGGCGCCCGTCAGCGCCGATCAGGAACAGACCTTCGCGCACGGTGCCGAGGATGTTGCCGATCTGGCGCTGCACCTCCCCGGCGGTGCGTGCTGCGCGTCCGGCGCGCCAGGCGAAATAGAGCATGGTGACGAGCAGCAGGGCGGCGAGCGCGGCGCCACCGAGCAGCAGCGTGCGCAGCGCCTTGCCGTCGCGCACCACCCCTTCGCGCAGCAGCGCCGCGAGCCGGGCCAGCTCGTTCGCCAGGGCAGTGGTGTTGCTCGATTGCGTGGCCAGCACTTCATCGGCGACCCGCTTGAGCTGGGCGCCCGCCCGGGTGAGTGTGGATCCGTTGGTGCCATCGGCGTAGAGATCAACCGACTTCATGCTGCCCAGGCGGGAGAGCCCGGTGTCCAGCGGCCGCCAGTGCCGTTGCGCCAGCTCGAGCAGCGCCAGCGCATCGGCGCCGGACTCCGCCTCGTTCACGGCGGTGGCCAGCTTGGCATAAGCCTGGTTACTGTTGTTGCGACTGAGCGCCAGGGCACGCAGGGAATCGCCCACGTAGGTTCGGGTCTCCAATCCGCGCTGGATCAGCGTCAGCTCGGAACGCATCAGCTGCGGCTCGGCCACCAGGCCGGAGGCCAGCTGTAGTGCCGTCGAAGCGGATTGCAGCCGCGCGGCGAGGCGTACGCCCGTGAACAGCAGCAGCGCCAGGGCCACCGCACACGCCATGGTCACGGCGATCGGCAGCCACTGCACGCGATGGTTCAGGGACAGGCGGGCCATACGCTACTCCACTGCCTTGGAATCCGTATTCATGGTTTGAAGCTGATCCGAATGCGCGCCCGCCGGGCCTTGCTGGCTCCGCCGAGCGCACTGGCGTCGTAACGCCCGTCGCTCACGGCCGTCAGCGCGGCGTCGTCGAAGACTCGCGGAGGACTGGATTCGACGACCGCCGCCTTGCTGGCCCGGCCTCGGCTGTCGAGGGTGAATTCCACGATGACGTAGCCCGATCGTCCGGACTGCAGGGCCTGCTGCGGGTAAGTGGCGCTGAGCGGCTTGAGCGGCTTGGCCGGCAGAAACTCCGGCTGCGCAGAGGCGCTGGTGGCGGCCGGAGGCGGAGCCGCGGCCGCAGCCGCCGTCGCGGCCGCCCGGTCCCGGGCGCCATCCATGTCCGCCTGCAGCTGATGACGGGCGCTGGCGACATCGCTGTTGGCGCCGTAGTCGGCCGCGGCACCCAGCAATCGCTGCGCCAGGTCGAATTGCCCCGCTTGAGCGGCGCTCTGCGCGTGTGCGAGCAGCGCCAGCTGCAGTTCATGCTCCACGGTGAGCGTCAGCGGACTGGTGTGGTTCTGCTGCACCAGCGCCTGCACCAGGTCACGGGCGTTTTCGCTGGCGGGCTCCAGCAGTGCGCCGCCGTTGATTGCGCTGCGCGCCCGGGCTGCAAGTGCGTTGAACTCCGCCGTGGCATTGTAGGTGTCCAGGCCGTGGCGCAGGTCGGCGAGCGTGGCACGATCGCCCCCGCCGGCCGCGTATTGAGTGATGAGCTCCTTGGCCGCGTCGACATCGCCACTGCTGATCGCTGCGCGAGCCTGTGTAGGCAGGCTGCGCTGGCGCGCCGACGTGATGTCGGCCTGCAGCTTGGCCAATGCGTCGGCGTTCGCGCCCGCGTCGCGGAAGGCCGCCACCAGGCGCGTGGCTTCGTCCGTCTTGCCGGCGGCAAGGGTGGACTGGATGCGCGCCCGGGCGACCGAGAGCAGGCGCTGTATGCCGTCATGCGCCTCTTCGTTGCGTGGATCCTGGGCGAGCACGGCCCCGTAGAGTTCCAGCGCGCTATCGCCGCGGCCGTTGCTCTCGGCGCCGGGGAAAATAGTGCGTTCGTCGCGGAAGGCCACGCGCGCGTCCGAGAGGAGTTCCAGCACCGTGCGGCGCGGGGAGGGAGCCGCGCTGGTGGTGGACGTCGCCGGGACACTCGCGGGCGATTCAGCGCCGGCGGTGGGCGCCGGTGCCGCCGGCGCCGCCGGCGCCGCCGGCGCCGTGGGTACGCTGGACTGGCCGGAAACCGCGACGGGCCGGACTACGGGTGCCGCGGCCGGCCGGGCGGCCCGGGTTGTCCGGGACGAGGGGCCGCTCAGGAAATACCAGCCGCCGGCGGCGAGCAGCAACAGCGCGACTACTATGCGCCGGACGCGCCGGCTGCGTGCGGGTCCATCCGGCCCGGCGAGGTCTGCAAAGGCATTGGAAGTGATCGCGGTGGCGGCGGCCTGCATGCGCAGCTCGATCGCCGTGAGTGCCTCGGGGAGCGCCGTAGCCAGCGCGCCGCGCTCCACGACCGCAGTGACCATGCCGCGGGCGAGCGGGCTGGCCCAGTCGATCGATTTGCCGTCGGCGCAGATGACGAGCAGCGGTGCCAGGGGATGCTGCTGTTCGATGCGGGCGGCTTGCGCACGTGCGTCGGTCCTCGCGGTCGCATCGATGATCAGCAGCCAGGGCAGCAGGCTCCCGGCGTCGATCTGGTCGGCGGCGTCGATGGGGCGCGAGCGGTAGCGGTCTCCCAGCAGCGGACCGAGCTCGAGCAGCAGGCTGTCGTCGCCCGAAAGGAGGTACAGGTCCACGCGCCGCCCCGCGGCCGCCGACCCGGGTTTATGGTGGCGTTCCTGACTGGGGATGCTGCTCGATTGCGCTGTGTTGGGCACCGCGTCAGGTCTCCGGATTCATTGTTCTAAATGTGGTTGCTCGAGCCTCCGGGCGCTTCGGACCGGTTCACAATTTCGATGCGACAGAATGTGACGCCGCTCGGCGCATGCGGGCAATGCGGAATCCGTCACACTTGGAGGGGAAGTGGCGCGACGGGCGCCTATTGCGGGGGGCAGACCCGGGCCACCGCGCCGGCCAGCATCTCTACGTCTGCGGCCGAGTGGGCCGTGGAGAGGAACCCGACCTCGAAGGCACTGGGCGCCAGGTATACGCCGTGCGCGAGCAGCGGATGGTAGATCGCGCTGTAGCGCGGCGCGCAGCCCGCCGGGAATTGCGCGGGGCTGCGCAGTGGCGTGGACACGGCGGCGTCGCCGGCCAGGCACAGCCAGAAGACGGAGCCGACGCGCTGCACGATCAGTCCGGGGCGTTGCAGCGTGGCCAGCCCGGCGCTCATGGCGACCGGATTGGCGCTGAGCGTGCCGGCCTGGTAGACCGGGCCTGCCCGTGCGACGAGCTGCATCAGCTCGCGCCGCCCGCCGTAGGCGCCGACCGGAAACCCGCCGCCGATGATCTTGCCGTAAGTCACCAGGTCAGGCGTCACGCCGGCCAGCGGCGCGTAGCCCTGGAAGCCGACCCGGAATCCCGAAATCACTTCATCGAGGATCAGCAGTGCGCCGTGCTGCGCCGTGAGCCGCGCGAGCGTGCGCAGGAACTCGCCACGCTGCGGGAGCAATCCGTAGTTGGCGGGAAGGGGTTCGATGATCGCGGCGGCGAGCTCGCTCCCGTGGCGCGCGAAAATGGTCGCCAGGGCGGACTCGTCGTCGAGCGGTGCAATGACCGTCTCGCCTCGTGCCATCGCGCCGAGGCCGGCACTGTCCGGCACCGGCGCATCCGCCAGCCCGGAGCCGGCCTTGAGCAGCATGGAGTCGGCGTGGCCGTGATAACAGCCTTCGAACTTCAGGATCTTCGAGCGCCCGGTCGCCCCGCGCGCCACGCGCAGCGCCGACATCACCGCCTCGGTGCCGGAATTCACGAAACGCAGCATCTGCACCCAGGGTATGCGGCTGGTGATGTATTCGGCGAGTTCCAGGCTGTAGGGTTCGGCGGTGCCCAGGCTCCAGCCGCGACCCATGGCGCCGGCGACCGCTTCGCGCACGGCGGCATCGCCGTGCCCGAGGATCATCGGTCCGAAGGCCATGCAGAAATCGAGGTACTCGCGCCCCTCCACATCGATCAGGCGCGAGCCGCGTCCGCCGCTCATGAACACCGGCGTCCCGCCGACGCTGCGGAAGGCGCGCACCGGGGAGTGCACGCCGCCGGGCGCGACCTTAAGGGCGCGCGCGAACAGCGCTTCCGAGCCGTTCACAGGTCCAGCAGTTCGCGCGCCTGGCGCGCGCCATAGGTAATGATCATGCTGGCGCCGGCACGCTTGAAGGCCGTCAGGACCTCGCGGTGCAGCGCGGCCCGCGGTGCCAGCCCCTTTTCCGCCAACGCCTCGAGCGCGGCGAATTCGCCGCTCACGTGATACACCGCCCAGGGCTTACGGATCGCGCGCGACAGCTCGCGCAACAGATCGAGGTAAGGGAGCCCCGGCTTCACCATGAGGATATCGGCGCCCTCGGCCAGGTCGCGTTCGGCGCACTGCCAGGCATCGGTGGGGCGCGCCGGATCGAGCTGGTAGCTGGCGCGATCGCGCAGGGCGCTTTGCGTCTTGGGCGCGGAATCGGCGGCCACGCGGAACGGTCCGTACAGAGCGGACTGGAACTTGACCGCGTAGCTCATCAGCACGGTGCGCTCGAGTCCGCGCGCGTCGAGGGCGCGGCGAATCGCGCCGACGCGGCCATCCATCATGTCGCTCGGCGCCACGCAGTCCGCGCCAGCCTGCGCGTAGGCCAGGGCCGCCGCGGTGAGTTCCTGCACGCTGGCGTCATTGTCCAGATGGTCGCCTTCGGCGTTGAGCACGCCGCAATGGCCGTGCGGCGTGGAGGAGCACAGGCAGACGTCGGTGGCCAGCCAGATATCCTTGCCGAAGCGCGCCTTCAGGGCCTGGATCTGGCCCGCGGTGAAGGACCAGTCGATCTGCCTGTCGGCGCGCGCGCGCGGGACGCCAAACAGCAGGAAGGCGCGCACGCCGGCGCGCAGGTCCGCTTCCGTCTGCCGCAGCAGCGAGGCGGGTGTTTCCTGCATGACACCGGTGAGACCGGGCACCGGTTCCGCGCCGGCCGTGCCTTCGGCCACGAAGCAGGGCTGTATGAGCTGGTCGAGCCGTACATGGACTTCGCGCGTCAGCGCCCGGACGTGTTCATCCTGGCGCAATCGCCGCAGGGTCAGCGCAATAGGTTCGCTCATGCGATCATTGTGCCGCAGTCCGCGTCGGCGCGGTCACGGCATTGTCAGCGCGGGCGGAACCGCCGCTCATTTCAGGCCAGCGCCGCCGCCCGGGACCGCAGCGTGCTTATGCGTCAAAGTTATGAGTTGCCGGAACAATAATGCCTCCAGAGGCGAGAATTGGACTACCTGCCCCTATTCCTGAAGCTGCGCGGTGAGCGCGTATTACTCGTTGGCGGCGGTGCCGTTGCAGCACGCAAGGCCGAGCTGTTGAGCGAAGCCGGCGCGCGCCTGCGCGTCGTCGCACCGGAGCTTGGCGCCGAGCTCAAGGCCCTGTGTGAGCGCGTCGGCGCCGAATACCTGGCGACCACCTTCGCGCCGACCCATCTGCAGGGCGTCGTGCTCGCGATCGCCGCCACCGAGCGGCCGGAGATCAACCTGGAGGTGAGCCGAGCCGGCCGCGCCGCCAGCGTCTGGGTCAACGCCGTGGATGATCCACAGGCATCAAGCTGCCTGATGCCGGCCATCGTCGATCGCGCGCCCGTGATGGTCGCGATCGGCACCGGTGGCGCCTCACCGACGCTGGCGCGCCGTTTCTTCGACAGCGCCCTGGCCCAGCAGCTGCTCGCCGGCGGCGTCGATGCGGCCAGCGCCGCTGCCGGCCTCGAGCTGCAGCTCGAGGGCGCCCGCGCGGCCCCTGCCGGCACGCCCGCCAGGGGCGCGGTCTGGCTGATCGGCGCCGGACCTGGCGATCCGGACCTGCTCACGCTGCGCGCGCAGCAGCTCCTGCAGCACTGCGACGTCGTGTTCTACGACCGGCTAGTACCGCCGGCGGTGCTGGCGCGGCTCCGCCGCGACGTCGAACGGGTGTTCGTGGGCAAGGAACCCGGCCGACATCGCACCACCCAGGCGCGCATCCACGAACTGCTCATCGAGCACGCGCGGCGCGGCCGGCGCGTGGTGCGGCTCAAGGGCGGCGACCCGCTGGTGTTTGCGCGCGGCGGGGAGGAACTCATGGCGCTGAGCCAGGCGGGCATCGCGGTGATCGTGGTGCCCGGCGTGACGGCGGCGCTGGGCGCGGCGGCGGCCATCGGCATTCCGCTGACGCATCGCGGTGTGGCGCAGTCCGTGTGTTTCGTCACCGCCATGGGCGAGGCGGCGGCGGCACTGGACTGGCGGGCCCTGGCCGCGCCGCTGCAGACGGTGGTGTTCTATATGGGCGCCGCGCAACTGCCGCAGATCGTGGCGCGCCTGGTGCAGCATGGCGCCCCGGCCGAGCGCTACGTGGCGCTCGTCGAACGTGCCACGCTCCCCGATCAGCGCCTGATCGCCGGCCGGCTGGCCGATATCGCCGCGCGGGCCGCGGCCGCGCGGGTCGGTGCGCCGGCATTGCTGATCGTCGGCGATGTGGCACAGTTCGTGGGGCAGGCGATGGCGGGCGCGCAGCAGGTGGTGGATGAAAGCAGCAACTGATTTCCTGGATGCGATCGGCAACACGCCCCTGATCCGGCTGCGCGGCCCGAGCGCCGCCACCGGCTGCGAAATCCTGGGCAAGGCGGAATTCATGAATCCGGGCGGCTCGGTCAAGGATCGCGCCGCGCGCGCGATCGTCATCGATGCCGAGCGGCGCGGCGCGCTGCCGCCGGGCGGCACCGTGGTCGAAGGCACGGCCGGCAACACCGGCATCGGCCTCGCCCACGTCTGCAATGCGCGCGGGTATCGCTGCGTGATCGTCATGCCGGACAACCAGTCGCCGGAGAAATATGAGCTGATCGCCGCGCTCGGCGCGGCCGTCCATCGCGTCAAGGCCGTGCCCTACAGCGACCCGAACCACTACCAGAAAGTCGCCGGCCGCATGGCCGGTGAACTGCCGAACGCGGTCTGGGCCAATCAGTTCGACAACACCGCCAATCGCCGCACGCACCTCGAGACCACCGGACCGGAAATCTGGGAGCAGACCGGCGGGCACATCGACGCCTTCGTGTCCGCCAGTGGCACCGGCGGAACACTGGGCGGGGTATCCGAATATCTGAAGTCCCGCAGCGCGAGCGTGCGTACGGTGCTGGCCGATCCTCCCGGCAGCGCCCTGTACGAGTTCGTCCGCGGCGGTGTGCTCAAGGCCACCGGCAGCGCCTCGATCACCGAGGGCATTGGCATCGGGCGGGTGACCGCCAATATGCAGGGCGCGCCGGTGGACGACGCGGTGCACGTCGAGGATCCTGAGACGGTCGCCTGCGTGTACCGGCTGCTGCGCGAGGAAGGGCTGTTTCTCGGCAGTACCAGCGGCATCAACGTAGCCGCCGCGATGCGCGTGGCGCGCCAGCTCGGCCCCGGCCACGTGATCGTGACCGTACTGTGCGATACGGGCTCGAAGTACCTCTCGCGCCTGTTCAACCGCGCGTGGCTGACGGAAAAGGGGCTGCTGGAAGCTGCCCAGGCGGGCTAGACGCTGAGCGGCGGAGCCGGTACCGTGGCGTTCGCGAATCCTGCCTGACGGTCTCAACCCCATCGACGCCCGGCGCTACGCATGATCAAGAAACCGCGGCGCACGCCGCTGCCCTGGCAAACGGCGAAGTCCGCCGAAGATGACCCGCAGGCCCCGCAACGCCTGGCGGCCATCCTGGGCAGTCCGAGCTATAGCCCCGGCGATGCCGATCCGGCCTTCCTGCAGCGCGAGGACCAGCGCGGGCAGCGTCTGGAGCTGGACTACCTCAAGCCTGAACTGCTCCTGCAAGCCGCCGGCATCCGCCACACGGTCGTCATATTCGGCAGTACCCGCATCACCGAGCCGGCTGCAGCGCAGCGGCGCCTGGCGGCGGCGCGGGCCGCCGCCGAGCGCGCGCCGGATGAGGCCGAGCTGCGCCAGCGGGTCGTGGCCTGCGAACGCCTCGTGGCCAAGAGCCGCTATTACGAGATCGCGCGTGAGCTCGGCCGGCTGGTCGCGCGTTGCAATCCGGATCCTGCGCACGGCCGTACGGTCGTCATGACCGGCGGCGGCCCCGGCATCATGGAGGCTGCCAATCGTGGCGCCTTCGAAGCGGGCTCGAAGTCGGTGGGACTCAACATCAATCTCCCGCACGAGCAGTACCCCAATCCCTACGTAACGCCGGAGCTGTGTTTCCGCTTCCATTACTTCGCCATGCGCAAGCTCCACTTCCTGCAACGCGCCCGTGCGCTGGTCGCTTTTCCGGGCGGCTTCGGCACGCTCGACGAGGTGTTCGAGGCCCTCACGCTGCTGCAGACCGGCAAGATGGAGGCGGTGCCGGTGGTGCTGGTCGGTGAACAATACTGGCGGCGGGTCATCGATCTGCCGTACCTGATCGAGGAGGGCGTAGTCGATCCGGAAGATGCCGAGCTGTTCTGGTTTGCCGAGGATGCCGCCGGCATCTGGAACAGCATCCTGGCGTGGTACGAACGGATTGGCGAGAACCCCTTCAAGGATTGAGGAGCCGTACCCCGAGATGGAACTTTCCTTTCATGGTGCCGACCGCGACGTCACCGGTTCCTGCCACCGGCTGCAATGCGCCGGGCGACAGCTGCTGATCGACTGCGGCATGTTCCAGGGCGGGCGCGAGCTGGAAGAGGAAAACGCGGCGCCGCTCGGTTTCGACGCCGCGGCCATTGATTTCCTGCTGCTGACGCACGCGCACCTGGATCACTGCGGCCGCCTGCCACTGCTCGTCAAGCGCGGCTTTCGCGGCGAAATCATCAGCACGGCAGCCACGCGCGAGCTGGCGCGCATTGTCATGCAGGACTCCGCCCACATGGCCGAGGACGATGCGGCCTGGCGCAACAAGCGCTCCGGCAACAGCCGGCCGGCCGTTCCGCTGTACACGCAGGCGGACGTGCTCGCCGCGCTGGAGCGCTTCGGTCGCGTGGCCGCGTACGGGGCAGAGCTGCCGCTGGCGCCGGGCCTGAGCGTGAGTTATCACGATGCCGGGCACATCCTCGGCTCGGCCCACGTGCTGGTGCAGGTGCAGGAAGGCGGGCGCGCGCGCCGGGTGCTGTTCTCGGGCGACATCGGCGGCGCCGGCCGGCCGATCCTGCGCGATCCCGCACCGCCCGCCGCCGGCATCGTGCTCATGGAAACCACTTACGGGGATCGCCAGCACCGCTCGCCCGCCGAATCGGTGGCGGAACTCGTCAGCGTCATCGGGGCCACGATCGCGCACGGCGGCAATGTGATCATCCCCAGCTTTGCGCTGGAGCGCAGCCAGGAGATTCTGTATTCACTGCGCGCCGCGGTGGCGTCCGGCGCATTGCCGCGCCAGCTTCCCGTCTACGTCGATTCACCCATGGCAGTCGCCGCCATTGAAGTGTACCGCGCCCACCCGGAGTGTTATGACGCGGAGGCCGCGGCCCTGATCGCCGCAGGTGGCGACCTGTTCGGCTTCGAGGGCCTGCATCTGGTGCGCAGCACCGCGGAGTCCATGGCCCTCAACGCCATCGCCGGTGGCGCGGTGATCATCGCCGGGTCCGGCATGGCCACGGGCGGGCGCGTGCGCCATCACCTGGTGCACAATCTGCCGCGCCCGGACGCCAGCATCGTGTTCGTCGGCTTTGCGGCGCAGGGAACCCCGGCGCGCCGCATCATCGATGGCGCCCGCAGCATCATGCTGTTCGGCGCGGAGGTACCGGTGCGCGCAGCGGTGCACACGATCAACGGCTTTTCGGCACACGCCGACCAGGCGGAGCTGCTGCGCTGGCACACGCAGGTCGGCGGCGCCGAGCGCACGGTGCTCGTGCACGGGGAACCGCAGGCGATGAGCACCTTCGCGGCCCTGCTGCCCGGCGTGCCGGTCTCGATGCCCGGACCGTCCGAGCGGCTGACGCTGTGAGGATTCGCGCCGCCGGCCCGCTCGCGCTGCTCGCGGTGCTGAGTCAGCCGGCGCGCGCCGAGTGGGTGACGCGCACCGAAGACGGCATCATGGGCACGCGCATTGTGGTCGAGCTGTGGGCCGAGGAGCACGCGGCCGGCGATGCGGCGATCGATGCGGTCATGTCAGAGATGCGGCGCATCGACGCCTCGATGAGCACCTACAAGCCCGACAGCGAAGTCTCGCGGGTCAACGCGCTCGCCGCACAGGGCCCTGTGAAGATCAGCGCGGAGCTCTTCGAGCTGTTGAACACCGCGATCGGGTACTCCCGGATCACCGACGGTGCCTTCGACATCACCTACGCCAGCGTCGGTTTCATGTACGACTTTCGCGCGCGTGTACACCCGGACGAAAAGCAGATTGCCGCCGCACTGCCGGCGGTGAACTACCGGCACCTGCTGCTCGACCACGCCGCTGGCACCGTGCGCTTCTCGCAGGCTGGCGTGCGCATCGATCTTGGCGGCATCGCCAAGGGTTACGCCGTCGACCGCGGCATCGGAATCCTGCAACACCGCGGGTTCACTCACGCACTGGTATCCGCCGGCGGCGACAGCCGCATCATCGGCGATCGATGGGGCAAGCCCTGGATCGTCGGTATCCGCCACCCGGATCACAAGGACGAGGTGATTGCGCGGCTGCCGCTCGTGGACACGGCCATCTCAACCTCCGGTGACTACGAGCGCTACTTCGACGAGAACGGCACGCGCTACCACCACATCATCGATCCGCGCACCGGCCATTCCGCCAGCGCGGTGCGCAGTGCCACGGTGCTCGCAGCGACGGCGACCCGGAGCGATGGACTGTCCAAGACGGCCTTCGTGCTGGGCGCCGAGGCGGCGATCAGGATTTACGAGAAGCTCGGCGACGTCGACGCGGTCCTGGTCAAACCGGACGGCCAGGTGCTGTATACGAAGGGACTGGAGCCGCCGCCGGTATCGCCGGTATCGCCGGTATCGCGCCCCTAGCGGTCTACGCCCGGATCGGGCGGGGAGGAACTATTGCTGCGGCGGTGAGGGCGGGCCCAGCTTGGCCTTGTAGGCGCGCAGCTCGACATTGAACTGGTCGGCCAGTTTCTGCAGTTTTTCGACTTCCACATTCTGGCGATTGACGTATTCAGCGCTGATCTTCAGCTTTTCGGCGTCGCTCAATTTGTCCCCGCCCGCGGCGATCTTCGCATCCTGCTCGGCCCTCAGGCAGTCGGCAAAGACGGCAATCGCGGCGTCGGCGTCCTTGATGGCGTGCTGTGCGGCCAGCATTTCATCCTTGGTTGCGGCGGCACCATCGGGAATCTTGACCGCGCTGTTCGGGGCCGTGCAATCGGCATAGGCCGGGGCCGCAGCCAGCGCGGCGAGGAGCGACAGGGGCAGCAGAACTTTCATCAGTATCATCCTCTCGATGTGGTGGCTGAAATCGGTCCTCGGGGGCCGGCAGGCGCCCATGTTAAGAGGACTCGGGGCGCTATGCCAACCGGCCGGCCGCGGCTGGCCTTGACGGGCAGCGAAGCAGGCTGGGACAGTAGGGGCGGCTATGGCTATCAAACCCATCATTCGCATGGGCGACGCGCGGCTGCTCCAGGTCAGCGCCCCGGTGCACGAATTCGGCACCGCGCAGCTGCGCGGGCTGATCACGGACCTGGAAGAGACGATGAAGGCGGCCGGCGGCGCCGGTCTGGCGGCACCGCAGATCGGTGTGCTTCAGCGCGTAGTGATTTTCGGGGGCGGCAGGACGACACGCTACCCGGACGCTGACGCCGTGCCCTACACCGTGCTCATCAACCCCCGGCTCAAGCCGCTGCGTGGTGGCAAGGAGCAGGACTGGGAAGGGTGCCTGTCGGTGCCCGGCATGCGCGGCATGGTGCCCCGCTACCGCCGATTGCGTTACCGCGGGAGCGATGAGTACGGCCGCCCGATCGATCGCACGGTGTCCGGTTTTCATGCCCGCGTCGTGCAGCACGAGGTCGACCACCTCGACGGCGTGCTCTATCCCACGCGCATCAAGGACCTGCGCAAGTTCGGGTTTATCGCCGAGCTGTTTCCCGGGCAGGAAATGCCGGACGAGTAGGGGGAATCGGCCCTGCCGGGCTAACCCTTGCCTTCGAGGCCCTGGGCCAGAGCGCCAAAGCCGCGATCGCGGGCCACATCTCCGGCGGTGGCGCGCTTCGTGTTGCGCAGCGAAGTGCTGGCGCCGGCCGCGATCAACAGTTTGCTGGCGGCAAGGTTGCCCGCCCGGCAGGCCGTCATCAGCGCGGTGTCGCCATCCTGGTTCTGGCCATCGACGCCGTTTGCCTTGCGCAGCAGCGCCTGCACCGCGTTCGGGTTGCCCTGTGCGGCCGCCAGGATCAGCGCGGTATCGCCGCGCGCAGTCTTCAGATCGACGCGCGCATGGGCATCGAGCAGCAGTGTCACCAGTTTGTCCTGTCCGGCCCCGCTGGCGCTCATCAGCGGGGTACGTCCGTCCTTGTCGGCCGCGTCGACGTCCGCGCCCGCGGCCAGCAGCAGCTGCGCGACGTCGGCTGCGCCAGCGTGCGCAGCGCGCCACAGCGCCGTCTCACCGCGACTGTCCGCCAGATGCACGGAGGCGCCGCTGGCGAGCAGCATCTTGACCAGGGCGGCGTTGTCGATGGAGGCAGCCACCAGGAGCGGCGTTTCACCCTGGGCGTCAGGGGTATCGACCTTGGCGCCGGAGACCTGCAGCTGCAGGGCGACCTCGATCCTGCCCGCGCGCGCGGCGGCGAGGAGCGGCGTGTCTTCGCGATCGCCGTGCGCGTCGGCACTGACGCCGCTGCTGAGCAGCTGGTTGACGATGGGCAGGTCACCGCTGGTCGCGGCCAGGACCAGCACGGTACGGCCGCGCTTGTCCATCAGGTGCGGGTTGGCATGGGCCGCGAGCAGAAGCCGGAAGGCATCGCGGGCGCCGGCGTGGAAGGCCACGTGCAGGAGCGTATCGCCCTGGATGGTGCGGCTGTCGGCCTCCGCGCCGCCCTGCAGCAGCTTCTGCGCACCGTCGGTGTCGTTGCGGGCCACCGCCAGTGCCACCACCGGCCAGCCCTGATAGATATCGCCGGGACGGCCGGCGTCGAACTTGCTGCCGCGAATCTCGGTTGGGCTGTGCGCAACCAGAGTCTTGGCGCCCAGGGTGCGCAGCTGCGCCGCCGCCGCGTCCGCGCCTATCGCCAGCGCTGCATCGAGCGCGGTGTAATCGCCGATGTCGGCGGCGTCGAGCCTGGCACCGGCCTGGACCAGGGTGCTGACGGCCGGAGCGCGGTCCGCCCGCGCGGCATAGAACAGCGCCGTGCGCTTCGCGCTGTCGAGCGCGTCGACGTGGGCGCCGGCCGCCAGGAGTACCTGCAGCAGCTGCGCATTCTCGAGCTGTGCGGCCAGCATCAGCGGCGTCACGCCGAAACTGTCGGCAATATTGACGTTGCTACCCTGCTCGAGGAGGAACTTCACCGACTCGGCGGCGCCGGCCGCGACGGCGTGTGAAAGAATGGAGGCGCCGAAGGAATCGCGCAGATCGCGGACCCCAGGGCCCATGGCCTTCAGACAGGCGAGTTCGCCATTGCGCGCGGTGTAGATTGCCAGATCGACCCGCAGCGCATTGTCGGCCATTCCGGCCCAGTCCGCGCTCAGCGGTGTGCGGCCCAGGCGCACATCCTCGATGGCGGCCGGATAACCGAGCGCGGCCGCTCGCTGGAGCAGGGCCGCGGCTTCACCCGGCGGCGCGTCGCTGCGTTGCGCCGTCAGCGCGGCGAGCACGTAGGCGGCCGTGGCGTTGTTCTGCTCCAGACTCCGGCGCAGCCACAGCTCGGCCTTGGCGCGGTCCATCGTCACGCCGACGCCGTTCAATTCCATCAGTCCGAGCAGCAGCTGTGCTTCAGCATTGCCGCCGTCGGCACTCTGCCGCAGTCGCTCCAGGGCCGTGGGGTAGTCGCGCTGGCGCAGCGCAACCCGGATCGGTTCCAGAGGTCCGGTCTTCGCCGCCGCGGCCCAGGCGCCGCCCGCGCCGCCGAGCAGCGCCAGGCCCGCCAGGATCAACAGCGGTCGCGGCGCCATCAGGCTGTTCCGTACTTGGTCTCGACGCGCACGCCCACTTTCTTGAGGAATTCGTTCGGCAGCACGCCGCCGGCGCTGACGATGACGGCCATGTTCCGGATCTCCATCTGCTTACCACCCTGCTCGAGGATGACCAGGTCCGGGTGTATGTGACTGACGTTTGATGAGAGCAGCAGTTTGAGATTGCCCCGATCCGCCGCCTGCGTGACCCGCTGCCGATTGCGGGGCTTGGCGCGTCCGAAGGCGTCGCCACGATAGGAGAGCGTCACCTGCGTGCCCGAGACTTCGGCAATACTCGCCGCCGCCTCCAGCGCACTGTCACCACCGCCGACTACCAGGACTTCCTGGCCGATGTACTGATCCGGATCGATCAGGCGATAGACGACCTTGGGCAGTTCCTCGCCCGGTACAGCGAGTTTGCGCGGCGTGCCGCGCCGGCCGATGGCGAGCAGCACTGCCGAAGCGCGGTACGCCGCCTTCGACGAGCGCACGACGAATCCGTCTTCCTCCTTTTCGATCGCTTCGACGCGCTCGCTGCACTGGATGCGCAGCTCCTGCTTCTCCATGATCTCGGTCCAGACCTTGAGGAGCTGTTCCTTGGAGGTTTGCCGGAAATGAAACTTGCCGACCAGCGGCAATTCGACCGGCGCGGTCATCACCAGCTTGCCGCGCGGGTACTTGAACACGCAGCCGCCGAGGGATTCCTGCTCGATGACGCGATAGGTCAGGTTGAGCGACTTGGCGGTCAGCGCGGCGGCCATGCCCGCCGGACCCGCACCGACAATCAGCACATCGAGGCGCTTGCCGGGCGCGCGCTTGCCCTGCTTGGCGATGGACTCGATGGCCTGACAGCCCTGTGTCAGGGCATTGCGGATCAGGCCCATGCCGCCGAGCTCGCCGGCGATGTACACGCCCGGCACATTGGTCTCGAAGCTCGGATTGAGCACGGGTAGATCGACGCCACGCGTCTCGGTCCCAAACACCAGCGTGATGGCGTCGACCGGGCAGGCGGCCTTGCAGGCGCCGTGACCGATGCACTCGGTCGGAGCGACAAGATGAGCCTTGCCTTCGATCAGGCCGAATACATGGTGATGCTCTTGTTCCGGGCAGGCGCGCAAACACGCGCCACAGCCCAGGCAGCGGACAGGATCAATACTTGGATGGAGCGATGCCGGCTCCATAAGCCCGGCTTCCTTGGACTCGAGGTACACCTCGCGGCTGCGTTTCTCGGCACGGAAATGCCGCCGCAGATACCAGAACATGGTCAGCAGCAGCGGCGCGGCATAAACGGCGGTGAGGCTTGCGTTCATTAGTCTGGTTAGAGGACCGGGCTCCGGTAGGTATGCAGCGGATCAAGAGTAATGCACTATGTGCGTAGCTTCCGTGAGTCGCCGCACGTGTCAACATGTCGCAAAATTCGTTAACTGTCCGGCAGTAGCGACAGCGTGACCCCACCTTAGAAGGCTTTACAATCCGTGACAGTTTTATTTGGCCGGATTACGGGCACATTAATACAATGAATGCGGCGAACGCTTTCTATTTCATTGCGGGCGCACTGGCTATTATTGCAGTGCTTTTCGTCGTTTACCCCTGGCTCGCCGGACGGCCGCGAGCGCAATTGCTGAGCAGCTTGCCGCGCTGGATCCCGCTTGCAGGTGGAGTGGCGGTCGCCGGGGCGCTGGTACTTTACTTAATCTTGGGCAGCCCCCAGCTCACCGCTACCGATGCCGTCGCGGCGAGCGCGCCAGGCGCGCCAGGCGTCGCGGCGCAGGCAGGCGAAGGCACCGGCGCCATGCCCGGCGCAACTGCGCCAGCGGCGGCAGCGACCCCGCAGCAGCGCCAGGCCGCCGGTTCAATGGACAACGCAGTGGCCGGGCTGGAGCGGCGTCTCGCCGGCGGTGGCGGGAGCGACGGGGACTGGGAGCTGCTCGCCAAGTCCTACGAGTTTCTGGGCCGGCCCGACGACGCAGCGGCGGCGCGGCGCAAGCAGTTGCCGGCCAGCGCAACCACCGGCAGCGCAGCGGCGGTCGGTGCGGCTGCAACGGGTGGGCCCGCGGCGGCGGCGGGTCTGACCGTCCGTGGCGAGGTGGTGCTGGACGATGCCTTGCGCGGCAAAGTGCCCGCCGGACTGACCCTTTTCATCCTCGCCAAGTCGGTTGCCTCCCCGGGGCCTCCGGTGGCGATCCTGCGCACGACCACGGGCAGCTGGCCGGTGCGGTTTCAGCTGGATGACACGCAGTCCATGCTGCCTGACCGGAAACTTTCCACGGCGGGCCTGGTGACCATCGAAGCACGCACCTCGAAAACCGGGCAGGCGATGCCGGCGCCGGGAGATTTCCAGGGCGTTACCGCGCAGCTAGACCCACACGCCGGCAAGCCGGTGCGTGTAGTGATCCAGCGGGTCATCGGTTAGTCATGGGGGCACTTGCGCGGCATCTCACACCGACCCGCGTTTTTGGGTTAGCGGTCGTGGCGGCGCTGGTATGGGGTTTTACCGGCCACCTCGAACGCTACATCAACCCGAACCACGGCCTCGGGTACTGGCTCGGCATCGTCGGCGGCTCGCTCATGCTGATCCTGCTCATCTACCCGGCTCGCACGCGCGTCGAATGGCTGAAGGTGCTGGGCAGTGTGACCGGGTGGTTCCGGGCGCACATGGTCCTCGGCGTCGTTGGACCGCTTCTGGTGCTGTTCCATTCCAATTTCAGTCTCGGCGCCACCAACAGCAACGTGGCGCTCTTCTGCATGCTGGCCGTGGCGGGCAGCGGGCTGATCGGCCGCTACATTTACAGCCGTGTCTACGGCGACTGGTATGACCACAAGAGTACGCTGGAGGAACTGCAGGGCGTTGCCGACCAACTGCGCAAGCAGACCAGCACCGTGGCCGTATTGCCCGAGTTGCTCGAGGCCATCGAGGCCGAGGAGAAGCGGCTCTTCAGGCCCGCCCGCAATCCGGTGGGCGCACTGATGTTTCCCGTCACCATCGGTCTGCGCTCCGTGATGGCGCGCTGGCGGCTGCAGGCGGCGATTCGGCGCATGATCGTGCAGGCGGCCCTGCAGTCCCCGACTATCGCGGCGCACGGCTCGCGCCTCACGAGCACGTCGATGAGTTACGCCGTCCGCCGCCTCGACAGTGCCCGGCGGGTCCGCGAGCACGGTGTCTACGTGAAGCTGTTTTCCCTGTGGCATTTTGCGCACGTGCCGTTTTTCATCATGACGCTGGTCGCTGGGATCGTGCACATCATCGCGGTCCACGTGTATTGATTTTTCCGGAACGCTGGCCCAATGAAGGCAGGAGGTCGCTGGTTTATGAGGTTCGTGTTTGCTGCAAGCCTGGCCGGCGCCACGGGCGCCCATGCGACGTCGGTCGAGACCCTGCTCATGCCGGGCAAGGTGGCCAATGCGCACGCCAAGCTCGAAGAGGTGTGCAGCAACTGCCACGACCGCACCAACCGCGTGCGCCAGAGCGAACTGTGCCTCGCCTGCCACAAGCCGATCGCCGCCGACGTGCGCACGCACACGGGCTACCACGGTCGCATGCCCAATGCCGCGGCCGGCAAGTGCGTGGGCTGCCACACCGAACATCAGGGGCGTGAGGGCGACATCGTCCGCCTGGACAGGGCCACCTTCGATCACGCGCTCACCAATTTTCCGCTGCTCGGCGCACACCGCGCCCTCGACTGCCTCAGTTGCCACAAGGCTGGCGAGGCCTTCCGCAAGGCCGAACCGAACTGCATCGCCTGCCACAAGAAGGATGACTACCACGGTGGCCAGCTCGGCAACAAGTGCGCTGATTGCCACAACAACGACAACTGGACGGGCGGTCACTTCGATCACGGCAAGACCAAATTCAGCCTGACCGGCGCCCATCAGTCCGTCAGCTGCGGTGGCTGTCATCTCGGTGGCCAATACAAATCCGCTCCCAAGACCTGCGTGGGCTGCCACGCCACGGACGATATCCACCGCGGCGAGCGCGGCAGCGAGTGCGGCAAGTGCCATACCACCAGCGACTGGAAGACCGCAAAGTTCGACCATGAGAAGGAGACGGGCTTTGCGCTGCTCGGGCGGCATGCCAAGATCGACTGTGCCGCCTGCCACCGGAGCGGCAACTTCAAGGACAAGATTCCCAAGGACTGCTACGGCTGCCACAAGGCCGACGATTCACACGCCGGGCGCTTTGGCCAGAAATGCAACGACTGCCATGACAACCTGGTCTGGCAGCCGGTCAAATACGATCATCTGGCGCGCACCAAGTTTGCACTGGTCGGCGTGCATGCCAAGCTCGACTGCCACACCTGTCATACCGCGAACGCCGCCCAGCAGAAACTCGCCACCGACTGTATCGGCTGCCATCGCGCCGCCAACCCGCATGGCCTGAAATTCAAGAAGAGCTGCGACTCCTGCCACGGCCAGCAGGACTGGCACAGCGAGATCAGCTTCGACCATGACCTGACGAGCTTTCCGCTGCTCGGCCTGCACAATGTGGTGAGCTGCGCGCAGTGCCATCGCACCCAGGCCTTCAGCGACGCGAAGTCCCGCTGTATCGACTGTCACAAGAAAGACGACGTGCACAAAGGCGGACTGGGCGAAAAGTGCGACACTTGCCATTCGCCGAACGGCTGGGCACTGTGGGTCTTCGATCATTTCAAGCAGACCGGCTTCGCCCTCTCGGGCGCGCACGGCAAGCTCAAGTGCGCCGATTGCCATCGCAAACCGGCGGGCGAGGTAAAGATTTCACCCGATTGTATTTCCTGTCATCAGAAGGATGATATCCATGCTGGGCAGTTTGGCCGGCAGTGCCAGCGCTGCCACAGCACGGTCACTTTCAAGGGCGGTCGCGCTCGGTGAGGCCCGTATGAACCCCATAGAACACGCTCAATGCCACCTCCAGCACACCTCGGCCGCGCGCTGCTGGTGGCTCGCGGCCCTGTGTGCGGCACTGGCTCTGCTGGCAGGCGGCGCCCGCGCCGCCGATCGCACACCCTTCGATCACCTGACCACCGGATTCGAGCTCATCGGCCAGCATCGCGACCTGCCTTGCGAGTCCTGCCACGTCAACGCCATCTTCAAGGGCACGCCGCGTGATTGTGGCGCCTGCCACGGGGTGGGCACGACGGTACGTGCCACCGCCAAGCCGGTCTCGCACATCCTGACCTCCAACAACTGCGCCGCCTGCCATACGCCGGTGGCCTGGAATCCGGCGGTGAACTTCGATCATGCGGAGGTGCGCGGCAGCTGTTCGAGCTGCCACAACGGCGTGCAGGCGCAGGGCAAGGGCCCGACCCATATCGCCACGGACCTGGAGTGCAACGCGTGTCACTCGACGATTGGCTGGGCGGGCGCCGTCTTCAAGCACACCAACGTGACGGGCGGCTGCGCGAGATGCCACAATGGCATGGGCGCCACGGGGCCGCCGGCGATGCCGCCGCATATTCCGACGGGTGCTATGCCCATCGTCGCGGACCTGACCAATGCGCCCTGCGAGGCCTGCCACTTAGCGACGAACTTCGTGAGCTGGTCGGGCACGGCGATGAATCACCCGGCGGTCACGCCGCCCATGCTCTGCGCCAACTGCCATGAAGCGGGCAAATCCTTCTTTGGTGTCACGATTGTCACCCGCCCGGCGACCGTGAAAGGGGTGGTACACCCGGCCACGGGCGATTGCGGCCTGTGTCATACCTCCACGGTTTCCTTCGCCCTCGGCAACCTGATGCCCGCGGGGCACATCCCGACCGCGCAGGCCTGCACGCTGTGCCATGCCAACCTGTCTGATTTCACCCAGAAGGTCATGGACCATACCGGCATCACCAGCGGCTGCGCGACCTGCCATGCCGCCGGGCTGAGCTTCTTCGACATGGCGCCGCTCGTGCTCAAGACGCCGGCGGCGAATCACATCAACTTCGGCAGCGCGGCTTGCGAGAGCTGTCATTCGAACAGTACTTTCACGGCTCCCCCGGGCTTCACCTTCACCAATGCCAGCGGCACGGCGCCGCCGGCGATGGTGCACACGGCGGTGGCCTCCTTGAACTGCGCGAGCTGCCACAGCCTGAACCAGACCGATTCGGGCACGCCGGCCACGAAGACACTGCCGTCGATCCACGTGCCCTTCGGCGCGGCGAACTGCAGCGCCTGCCATGGCGGTGCACCGTTCAGCACCTTTATCTTTACAAACGTCAGCGGCACCGCGGCGCCCGCGATGGTGCACAGCGCCGTCACGGCCATCGCCTGCTCGACCTGCCACGAAAGCACCGTAGCGCTGTGGCCGGGAACGCCGACCACCGTCCTGCGCCCGCTCACTGAACCCCACAGCGGCAACGTCCCGCATCCCCTTGCGGGTGAATGTTCCGATTGCCACAAGTCGACAGTGACGTTCATCGGCGCGACCAACTTCCCGAACAATCACATTCCGGTGCCGACGGCCGACGGCACCAATTGCGCCCTGTGCCACACGACCGCCGGCAATTACAGCCTGGCCGTGATGAACCACGTCAACATCACGAACAATTGTGCGCAGTGCCACGCGGCCGGCCTGAGCTTTGCCAATATCGTACCGAAGCATCCGGCGGCGAATCACATCAACTTCGGCACTGCGGCCTGCGAGAGCTGTCACTCCAATACGATCTTTACGCAGCCCGGCGGCTTCCAGTTCAGCAACGCCAGCGGCACGGCGCCGCCGGCGATGGTGCACACGGCGGTGGCTTCCTTAAGCTGCGCGAGCTGCCACAGCCTGAACCAGACCGATTCAGGCACGCCTGCGACCAAGACGCTGCCGTCGAACCACGTGCCCTTCGGTGCGGCGAGCTGCAGTGCCTGCCATGGCGGTACGCCGTTCAGCACCTTCACTTTTGTGAACGCCAGCGGTACCGCCGCCCCGGCCATGGTGCACAGCGCCGTGCCGGGCATCGCCTGCTCGACCTGCCACGAGAGCACCGTGGCCCTGTGGGTCGGTACGCCACCGACGGTGTTGCGCCCGCTCACTGAACCGCACAGCGGCAACGCGCCGCACCCGGTTTCGGGTGAGTGCTCGGACTGCCACAAATCGACGGTGACCTTCATCGGCGCGACGAACTATCCGGCCAATCACATTCCGCTGCCGGCGGCCGACGGCACCAATTGCGCGCTGTGCCACACGACGGCCGGCAATTACAGCGTGGCCGTGATGAATCACGTCAACATCACGAGCAATTGTGCGCAGTGCCACGCGGCTGGCCTGAGCTTTGCCAACATCGTGCCGGTGCATCCGTCGGCCACGCACATCAATGTGGGCGCGGTGGCCTGCGAGAGCTGCCACTCCAATACGAACTTCACCCAGCCCGGCGGCTTCCAGTTCACCAACGCCAGCGGCATGGCGCCGCCCGCGATGGTGCACTCGGCCGTTGCCTCGCTGAGCTGCACCAGCTGCCACGCCCTGGGCCACACCGATTCCGGTACGCCGGCCACCAAGACCTTCCCGGCGACCGGACACATCCCGGTCGGCGCGGCGAACTGCGGGTCCTGCCATCTCACCACCGCCTTCATGTTCACGAATGCGTCGGGTACTGCGCCGCCGGCCATGGTGCACAGTGCCGTGTCCGGCACGCCCTGCTCCAGCTGCCATGAGGCGGGACGGACGTGGCTGGGCACGCCGGCCACCAAGGTGCGGCCCGCCCTCAAGGCGGACGGAACGGCCCACGTGGCGTCCGGTGAATGCTCGACCTGTCATCTGAACACCACGAGCTTCCTGGGCGCCACCGATCTGCCGGCCAATCACATTCCGATACCGGTGGCTGACGTGGGCGGCTGCGTGCTGTGCCACACGACGGTCGGCAACTATAGCCTCGCCGTGATGAACCACGTGAACATCACCAGCAACTGCATGCAGTGCCACGCTTATGGCCTGAGCTTCGCCAACATGGCGGCGCCCACGCTCAAACAGCCGCCATCCGGACCCCAGGGGCACATTCCCTCCAATCCGCCCAATGGCACGCAGAACTATGCCTGTGAGTTGTGCCATCTGCCGACGGTGTTCACCAGTTTTGCCGGCACGATCATGAAGCACGCGACGGTGCGGGCCATGACCTGCATGAGCTGCCACGAGATCGGCATGCAGTGGAAGACCAACACCGGTGCCAGGCTCTGGGTGCGCGACAGTGCCAACCATTACAAGGGCCAGGATTGCGGCGGCTCCGGTTGCCACAGCAGCAGGGATAAATTTGCCGTGCGCCGGGGCGTGGCGATGAACGCTTCCGCCAAGGCGGGCAGCACGGCCACGCCGTCCCTGGGCGCCGCGAATTCGCTCGCGCACGTGGTGAGTTTCGACCATCTGCGCGTCGCCGGTACCGCGTGCGTGAGCTGCCATGGGGCGGGAAGCGGGGTCGGCAAGGCCGCCAGTCATATCGCGACCACCGACAGTTGCCAGAGCTGCCACATGACGGTGGCCTGGCTGCCCGTCTCACGCGTCGATCACCTGCAGGTCAGGGGCAGCTGCGCGAGCTGCCATAACGGCACGGTGGCGAGCGGCAAGGGGAGCAATCACATCGTCAGCGGCAGTGACTGCGAGACCTGCCACACCAGCAACGCCTGGACGCCGGCGCGCTTCGATCATGCCGGCGTGGCGCCGCACACCTGCAGGACCTGCCATGATTCGCTGCATGCTTCGGGCCTGCCGGTCAATCACGTGCCGACCACTGCGCAGTGCGATACCTGCCACGGCACCCTCAGCTGGAAGCCGGCCAAACTGGATCACACGACGCTGACCGCGACCTGCGCCAGCTGCCACGACAACAACATAGCGCTGGGCGTGACGCCCACGCACATGATGATGACGCGCGACTGCGCCACCTGCCACAGTTATCCCGACTGGGCGGTGCTGCATTTTGTGCACAAGTCGGCCAGCTACCCCGGTGATCATCGCGCGGCATTGGTCTGCACGAGCTGCCATACGACCAATACCGACCAGATCATCTGGGCGTCGGCCGCCCAGGCCGGCAGCTGTGCGGGCTGCCACGCCAGCGCTTTCAAACCCGATGTGCACCCCAAGACCGTGGGTGGGTTGAAATACACCGCAGCGGAGCTGCGCGATTGCACCGGTGCCTGCCACGTGTACAAGGATGCGACGCTCGGCACGGTCGCAAAACCCATGCCGGGGCCGTATCACCGGGTCACCGATGCTGCGTTCAAGCACTAGGCGCACATACGGCCTGGCACGATTCGGTGCAGCGCTGCTGGTGGCGCTGGGCACCAGTGCGATCGCCAGTGCGCAATCGCTGACGAGCGGCCCCGGGCGCTTCATCGATATCGTCGAGGTCAACGATCACGAAGATCAGGTCGACATCGTCGTGCAGTTCACCTGCTCGCTGCGTTACCTGACGCATCAGCCCGCGTCGGAGGGGAAGGAACTGCGCATCCAGATGCTGCCGCAGGGCGACTGCGGCGTGTCCCCGGGCAGCCAGATCGAGGGCGAGTTGCCGCCGCTGTCGGGCGGCGCACACATCATCGATGCCGTTCGCGTCGAGTCCGACATTCCCGGCCAGATAACGCTGGTGTTCAACTTTCTGAAGAGCGAGCGCTACGTCCTGGCACAGGGCGCCGATCCGCGCGGCCTGCGCCTGCGACTCATCGATCGTGCCCGCGGCCGGGGCAAAGTCATGGTCAATGAGCCGAGTGGTCCGGAGACCAGCTATGCGGTCAATCTCGAGTCGCAGCCCAAGGACTTCACGCCGGAAGCCCTCCAGCTCGCGCGCGACCGGCTGAAGGTAGCCGTCTTCGTGAGCCAGGCAGTGGTCGAGGAGCAGACCTGGTATCGCCTGCGGGCGGGACCCTTCGACAAGCGCGCCGACGCCGAGCGCGTACTCAACCAGGCGCTCGCCGACTACCCGCGCGCCTGGCTCGCGATCGGCGACGAGGTCACGAGCAACGCGGGCGCCGCGGAAACCCTGCCAGCGGTCGAGCGCATGGGCGCCGATCCCGCGCTCGATCCGGCTGCGCTGGCGGCGCTGGTGGCGGGCGCGCGCGCGGCCCTGACGGCGCGCGACTATACCAAGGCGATCGCCGCGCTGACCAAGCTGCAGCGCCAGCCGGAGTTTCCGCTGCGCGCCAGCATGCAGGAACTGCTGGGGCTGGCGCGTGAGCGATCCGGGCAACTGGCGCACGCGAAGGCCGAGTACGAGGAATATCTGCGCCGCTATCCGGGCGGTGAAGCGGCCGAGCGCATCACGCGGCGCCTGGCGACGCTGCGCGCAGCGTCCCTGAAGGCGCAGACCGGCACCGGCGGGGGCGGCGCGGCGCCGGGCGGCTGGATCCTGAACGGCGGTTTCTCGCAGATGTACCGCAACGATGGCACGACCGTCACCAATACCGCCAACGGCGGCACCGGCGTGGTGCCCAACAACAGCCAGACCCAGCAGCAGAATGCGCTGTACAGCGACGTCGACCTGCTCGCGCGCCATCGCGGTGAGCGCTACGACATGATCACCCGCATCAGCGCGGGGTATGCCAAGAATTTTGCCGGCAGCTCCGCCACCAGCAGCAGCGATTCCTCCAAGCGCGTCAGCGTGGCCACGGTCGAGCTCGCCGATCTGCAGTGGAACCTGCTCGGCCGCCTCGGGCGCCAGTCACGCAACGGTGACGGGGTGCTCGGCACCTATGACGGTGTCTTCGCCTCCTGGCAGATGGTCCCAGCCTGGGGCATCAACGTCAGTGCAGGCTACCCGGTCGAGCAGACCAACGTCGGCATCCGGCGGGAGCGCAGTTTCTGGGCGGTGGCGATTCCCTACACGCCGCCCGGCGCCCACTGGGACGCGAGCGTTTTCTTCGCCCAGCAGCGCTTCGAGGGTGAGACCGACCGGCGCGGCACCGGCATGTCGGCGCGCCTGCTCCTGCCGAAGGGCTCGTTGACCGCGCTGGTGGACTACGACATCTACTTCAAGTCCCTGAACGCGGCAGCGCTCCTGGGCACCCTGCAGCTGCCCGATCGCTGGAGCCTGAGCTTCGATGCCGAGAAGCGCAATGCCCCGGTCATTTCAACTCGCAGCGCGCTGATCGGCCAGCCCGTGACCACGCTCGATGAAATGCGCCAGGTGTTCACGGACGCGGAGATTCACCAGCTGGCCATCGATCGGACCGCCGTCACCTCGAATTACAGCCTGACCGCCACGCGGCCCCTCGGCCAGCGCTTCCAGTTCTCCACCACCGTCAGCGCCACGGAAATCGGCGCGACGGTGGGCTCGGGCGGTGTACCCGCCCAGCCCGCGACGGGTCTGGACCTGTCCTACCAGGCCCAGGTCTACGGCTCGAACCTGTGGCGGAGCGGTGATTTCAACGTGCTGAGCATCGCCTATGCCAACACCGAAGTGGGCAAGATCGCCTCCATAGCGGCGACCAGCCGCATGCCGATCAGCGGTGCCTGGCGGCTGGGGCCCCGACTCACGATCGACCATCGGCAGCTCAGCAGCGACGGCAGCACTGACCTGTCCCTCATCCCCTCCGTGCTGATCGACTACCAGCGCGGGCAGCGGCTGCTGCAGTTCGAGGCGGGCGGGCAGATCGGCAAGCGTGACAACTCGCAGCAGACCCAGAATACAAAGCGCTATTATGTGAGCCTCGCTTATCGCCTCGGATTCTGATGGTGCTGGCTCGTGTTGGCTTACTCGCGCTGCTGGCCGGCGCGCTGGTTCTCGATGCCGGCTGCGCCAGTGCGCCAGCCGCTGCGCAGGCGCAGGAATATCTGGACGAGCAGACCGGCGCCACGGTGACCGTCGTCGACTCGCCCCTGGTGTTCGCGCGTCAGCGCACCGAGCTGGCGGCCAACCTGCGCGACTACGTCACACTATCCGCCGCCTCGGTCAATCGGGGCGGCAAGGTCGAGTACGTGCTGGTGGCCTACGTCTGGTCGACGATCGATGCACTCGATGCGCCCAAGTCGGCACTCGCTGATTCGCTCCTGCTCATGGCCGATGACCGCCGCATCAAACTCAGCGCGAATGGCAAGACGCCCGCGGAGCTGGGTATCGCGCGCGCGGTGCACGCGCCGGCAGGCCAGGACGTGAAGCCGCTCGTATTTCCAACCGACCTGGGCACGCTGCGCTTCATCGCCGCCGCACGCAGCCTCGCGGCCCAGGCCACGCTGGGCGAGGACACGGTCAGCTATGACCTGTGGGACGATCAGCGCCGCGCGCTCGATCGCTATGTCAGGTTCCTGAACGGCGAGCGCTGAGCGGGCCGCGCCTCAGTAGGCGACGAAGGGCCCCAGGCCCGCGGAAGTGCTCTGTCCCTCGATGGCGACGTACACGCGCCGTCCATAAAAGAAGGGCAGGCCCCAATCAAATGAGGACGCCAGGGAGTTCGTCCCGGCGACGTTGGGCAGGGCGCTGAAGGTGGGATTGTTCGCGGTCAGCGCGTCCGCATCGGCGACGTCAAACGCTACGTCGCTGACGACACCGTTCTTGCCGGTATTGACCGCCGCCAGCGTGGTTCGGGCAGGGCAGTAAAAGCCGACGTTTTTTACACAGGGTGTTAGCGCGCTGTCATTGAAGAAATAGGCGTTCGAGCCCGAGTCGATGAAGCTGAAGGTGAGCGGCGTGCCGTTATAGGTGGTCGTAAACTCGCCGCTGGTGCCGAGGGTGAGCACCGCGGCACCGCCCAGCTGATTGTTGGTTTGGGTGCCGATGCCGAGAATGAGCGAACCGCGCGCGCTCAGCTGGCCCGCCGAACTGATCGTGGGCATTTCCACGGCAACACCGTTGTTGTTCGTGGCAAAGTGGTAGACGGGATTTTGCGGCTGGGCGATCAATGCCACGGTGGTGCCCACGCAGCCGCTCGCCGGACAGCCGTAAAAGGCGCCCTGACCGTTGGGATTCGCAATGGCAACGCATGCGGGCCCGCAGTCTTCCCGAAACACGGACACGCCCAGCACACCGTTGGCGCCGAAACTGACCACATTATTTTCCGGTACCGCGCCATTGGGGCAGTCGGCGGGAACGGCCGGTGAGCTGGGATCACCGATGAGCTGCACCGGCACGTTGCTCGCCGTGCCGTCCGCCACCTGTATATCGGCGGTTCGTACGCTGCCCCAGGTATAGCCGTCAGCAAACTGGAAGCACTCCTGCAGCGGGTCACCGGCCGCGCTCAGGGCCTGCGGCAGGGCAATCGGCGATGTTCCCAGCCCCTCGTTGACGAGGCGCAGTCCGGTGGAGCCGGTGTCCAGCAGCACGTGATCGATCGTCTGGCAGGTGCTGGTGCCCGGGACACAGACCGTGACCGTGACGAAGGGCAGGTTGACCGACGTCCCGCCGGGCCCGGCATCGACGATGAGCGGTGCGACATTGGTTCCCGTCGTCACGGGCGGTCCGCCGCCACCCGAGCCGCCGCCGCAGGCGCTCAGCGCCGCTGTCAGCACGGCAACCGCCAGGACGCGCGCCCTCACTGCAATGCCCCGGGGTTCACGCCCGCCGGCACCAGGGCGGGGACCCAGGCCAGACCGGAGAAGGCCCGCATATGACCACCCGCACGCACGACCAGCGCCTGCCGGTCGATCGCCAGCTGCGTGCGCGTCGAGCCGGCACTGCGCGGTGAGCTGGCGTACAGATCGAAATAGCCGCCGAGCAGCAGGCGCAGGTCCGGCTTGAACGGGCCGCGCCAGGCCACGGCAAACACAGTGCCGGACGGCGCGATGTATTCGCGGATCGTCGTGCCTGCCGGCGTCGTGAGCTCATGGACGTCGTAACCGGCACCGCCGATCACGCGCAGGCTGGCCTTGAGCCGGGCGCCATCGCTGCTCACGGAGCTGACTGCCTCGCCAAGCGCGGCCATCACGGGCGGTGCCGCGCACCACAGGAGCGCGGGCAGCGCCAGCATGGCGGGCCACGCGGGTCGCGCGGCCCTGGGCCTGGAATAGATCGGGTATCGGGCCACGGTGCACTCCAACAGGGAGCGTCCATTATCGCCGCGTCGGGGCTGCCATTGTCGCTGTCGCAGCTGGCCGACAGCGCCAGAGCAACATAAGTGCAGCCGGCGCGGCCGTGGCGGCGGCCGCTCAGCCCAGGGCTGCGGCCGTCTCGCTGCGCGCCGCGCGGCGCCGGTCCTGTTCCCGCAGCGAACGCTTGCGGATGCGGATACTCGAAGGCGTCACCTCGACCAGCTCGTCGTCGGCGATGAATTCGACGGCGTATTCGAGCGTCAGCTTGATCGGGGGCGTCAGCAGCAGGGCGTCGTCCTTGCCGGCGGCGCGGATGTTGGTCAGTTTCTTGGTCTTGATCGGATTGACCACGAGGTCGTTGTCGCGGCTGTGGATGCCGATGACCATGCCTTCATAGACCTTCTCGCCATGGCTGACGAACATGCGGCCGCGCTCCTGCAGCGCGAAGATGGAATAGGCGACCGCTTCGCCATTCTCGTTGCTGATGAGCACGCCGTTGTGGCGGTCGGGAATCACGCCCTTCACTTCATCGAAACCATCGAAGATGTGACTCAGCAAACCATTGCCGCGGGTCATGGTCATGAACTCGCCCTGGAAGCCGATCAGGCCGCGCGCCGGAATCCGGTATTCGAGTCGCACGCGGCCCTGAGCGTCGATCACCATGTCGGTGAGTTCCGCACGGCGGGCGCCGAGCGCTTCCATCACGGTGCCCTGGCAGTCGGTGTCGATGTCCACCGTGAGCGCCTCGAAGGGTTCGAGCGTACGGCCATCGACGATCTTCTTGAGCACCTGCGGTTTTCCGACCGCGAGCTCGAAGCCTTCACGCCGCATGTTCTCGACCAGGATGGTCAGGTGCAGTTCGCCGCGGCCCGAGACGCGGAACACGTCGGGTTCCTCGGTTTCCTCCACGCGCAGCGCGACATTGCTCTGGAGCTCGCGCATCAGCCGTTCCCGGATCTGGCGACTGGTGACGTATTTGCCCTCACGCCCTGCGAAGGGCGAGGTGTTGACCTGGAAATTCATCGCCAGCGTCGGCTCGTCGACCTGGATGGGCGGCAGGCCTTCGGCCTGCTCCACGTCGCAGACCGTGAGGCCGATGTTCACGCCCTCGATGCCGGTGACGGCGACGATATCGCCGGCCGCTGCTTCCTCGACGCTCTCGCGCTGCAGGCCCTTGAAGGCGAGCACCTGTGCGATGCGGGCGGTGCCCCGGTCCTCTGCGCCGTAGCGCAGCGCCACCTGGGCGCCGGCACGCAGCGTGCCGCGGCGAATCCGGCCGATGCCGATGCGGCCGACGTAGGAATTGTAGTCCAGCGTCGAGATCTGCAGTTGCAGCGGGCCGTCAGCTTCGCTGCGCGGTGGCGGCACGTATTGCAGCACCGCTTCGAACAGCGCCGACATGTCGGCCTCCACACGGGTCGGATCGAGACTGGCCCAGCCCTGGAGCGCCGAGGCGTAGAGCACCGGGAAGTCGAGCTGCTCATCGGTGGCGCCGAGCTTGTCGAACAGGTCAAAGGTCTGGTCCACGACCCAGCCCGGCCGTGAGCCGGGGCGATCGATCTTGTTCACCACCACGATGGCCTTGTGACCCAGCCCGAGGGCCTTGCGGGTGACGAAGCGCGTCTGCGGCATCGGACCCTCGACGGCATCGACCAGGATCAGTACGCCGTCGACCATCGACAGGACACGCTCGACTTCGCCGCCGAAGTCGGCGTGGCCGGGTGTGTCGACGATGTTGATGCGCGTGCCGCCGTACTCGATGGCGCAGTTCTTCGCCAGGATGGTGATACCGCGCTCGCGCTCGATGTCATTGGAATCCATCACCCGCTCGGCGATCTTCTCGTGGGAGGCAAAGGTGCCCGACTGCTTGAGCAGGCAATCGACCAGGGTGGTCTTGCCATGGTCGACGTGGGCAATGATGGCGATGTTGCGGATCGGGCGCTGCATGGGGACTTGGGACCGGAAAGTAGCCAGGGCGAAAAAGGCCGAGCAGGGTACCAGAAGGGACCTGCCGAGACTAAATCTGTGTCAACACGCAAGTTATTACGCTAAACTGGCAAAGATATCAATATTTGTTTATATATCCAAAATGGCTGAAATGGGTGTGAAGATGGACTCTGCGGTGCTGGCCCTCAAGGGGCTGGCCGAGCCCACCCGGCTGCGCCTGCTGGCCCTCCTGGGCCACGGTGAGCTCACCGTCGGGGAGGTTAGCCGGGTGCTGGGCCAGAGCCAGCCGCGCGTTTCCCGGCACCTGCGCCTGCTGACCGAGGCGGGGTTTCTGGACCGGTTCCGCGAACAGAAATGCGTCTACTACCGCACGCCGGCGACGGGCGCCCGATCCGTGTGGGTGCGCGAATTGCTCGCCTCCATCGATGCGGACGATCCGGCACTGCGGCGGGATCGGGTGCGCCTGACGAATGTGATCGGCGATCGGGGCGGGGCGGCAGCCGGTGAACTGGCCGGCGAGACCACGCCCGCTGCGGAAGACGCCGGCCTGGGAGCGCTCCTGCGCCAGGAGCTCGGCCCGGTGGCAGTGGGTGAACTGCTCGATATCGGTACGGGTTCCGGACGCCTGATCGAGATCCTCGGACCCCTGGCGAGCCACGCCGTGGGAATCGATCTGTCGGCACCCGCCTTGCGGCTGGCGCGCGCGCGGGTGCACGGGCGCGGCTTTGCACACTGTGAATTCCATCGTGGCGACATGTATGCCTTGCCCTTCGAAACGGGCGCCTTCGACACGGTGACGATCGGGCACGTGCTGGCGGGGGCCGAACGTCCCGCCGATGTGCTCGCTGAAGCGGCGCGCACGCTGCGCAAGTCCGGACGCCTCCTGGTGGTGGAGCGTTTCGATGACATCGAGGCCTGCGCGGGCGCGAATCCGCTGCAGAGCCTGCGCCAGTGGCTCGATCGAAGCGGCCTGCGCCTGGCGCGGCTCCGGCCCTCCGACCTGGCCAGCGGCCACCATCTGCTGGCCGTCGCGCATCGGGCGCCCTGAACGTGAGACCGCAGCCCATGGGCGCACAGGCAGGCCAGTCCGGGGAGCTGGGCAGCACACTGCGCCCACTGGCAACACCGGTGGCCGTGTCCTTCGAGTTCTTTCCGCCAGGCGATGCCGCGATGGAGCAGACCCTGTGGCGCTCGATTCAGCGCCTGGCACCGCTCCAGCCGCGCTTTGTGTCCGTGACCTACGGCGCGGACGGCTCGACGCGTGAACGCACGCACCAGCTCGTGACCCGCGTGCTGCGCGAGACGACGCTGACGCCCGCGCCGCATCTGACCTGCGTGGGTGCGCGCCGCGAGGCGGTCCTGGAGATCGCCCATGACTACTGGCGCCAGGGTGTGCGCCACATCGTGGCGCTGCGCGGTGATCCACCGCAGGGCGCGGCGGGCTACGCGGCGCATGCCGGCGGCTTTGCCCATGCCGCCGACCTGGTGCGGGGCCTGCGCGAGGTTGGGGCGTTCGACATTTCGGTGGCCGCCTATCCGGAAAAACACCCGGAGGCGCCCAGCCCCGAGTCCGATCTCGACGCGCTCAAGCTCAAGCTCGACGCGGGCGCGACTCGGGCCATCACGCAGTTTTTCTTCGACCCCGGCACCTTCCTGCGCTTTCGCGACCGTTGCGTCGCGGCTGGCGTCAGCGCCAGCCTGGTGCCCGGTATCCTGCCGATTACGCGCATGCCGCAGATGCTGCACTTCGCCGCCCGCTGCGGGGCGACGGTGCCGGATTGGCTGCGGCAGCGCTTCGACGGCCTCGACGATGATGCGGAGACGCGCCGCCTGATCTCGGCCGCGTTCGCCATCGGGCAGGTCGAGGCGCTCGCGCGCGAAGGTGTCCAGGAATTCCATTTCTACACCCTCAATCGCGCGGACCTGACTTACGCCATCTGCCACGCCCTGGGAGTACGTACATGACACGGAGCGAGCGCGTCGCGGCCTTCCGCCGGCTGCTGCAGGAGCGCATCCTGGTGCTCGACGGCGCCATGGGCACCATGATCCAGGCGCAGCGGCCGACGGAGGCGGACTACCGCGGTTCGCGCTTTCGCGACTGGCCCGCCGATCTGAAGGGCAATAACGATCTGCTGACACTCACGCGGCCCGAGCTCGTGCGCGACATCCACGCCCGATTCTTGAGCGCGGGCGCCGATATCATCGAGACCAACACCTTCAATTCCTCGGCGCCCTCGCAGGGCGACTACCGGCTCGAAGGCCTGGTCGGGGAGCTCAACCTCGCCGCCGCCAAACTGGCACGCTCCGTGGCGGACGAGTTCGCCGCGCGCGATGGACAGCCGCGCTTCGTGGCCGGCGCCCTCGGTCCCACCAACCGCACCGCCTCGCTTTCCCCGAGCGTCAGCGATCCGGCCTTTCGCAACATCACTTTCGACCAGCTCGTGGCGACGTACCGGGAAGCCGCCCACAATCTCATCGCCGGCGGGGTGGATCTGCTGCTGATCGAGACCATCTTTGACACGCTCAACGCCAAGGCCGCCCTGTTCGCGGTGCGGGGCGTGCTCGATGAGCAGGGCCTGGACCTGCCCATCATGGTCTCCGGTACGATCACGGACGCTTCCGGGCGCACGCTCTCGGGCCAGACCGTCGCGGCCTTCTGGAATTCGATCCGCCACGCGCGGCCCGAAGTGGTGGGGCTGAACTGCGCGCTCGGCGCGCGCCAGCTGCGGCCGCACATCGAGGAACTTGCCGGAATCGCCGACGTCGCCGTGTGCGCCTATCCGAACGCCGGACTGCCCAATGCCTTCGGCGAGTACGACGAGCCGGCCTGCGAGACCGCGGATCTGGTGGGCGAGTTCGCCCGCAGCGGCTTCGTGAACATCGTGGGCGGCTGCTGCGGCACGACCGGCGAGCACATCGCGCATATCCGCCAGCAGGTGCAGGGCCTGGCCCCGCGCCGCCCGCCCGTGCCGCCGCGCCGCTGCCGGCTCAGCGGGCTGGAGCCGCTCCTCATCGGGCCCGACAGCCTGTTCGTCAACGTGGGCGAGCGCACCAACGTGACCGGCTCGGCGAAGTTCCGCAAGCTGATCGAGGCCAATGACTATCACGGTGCGCTCGATATCGCCCGCGCGCAGGTGGCCGCCGGCGCTCAGCTCATCGACGTGAACATGGACGAGGGCATGCTCGATTCCGAGGCTGCGATGGTGCGCTTCCTCAATCTGGTGGCGACCGAGCCGGATATCGCGCGCGTGCCGGTGATGATCGATTCCTCGAAGTGGTCGGTGATCGAGGCTGGGCTCAAGTGCCTGCAGGGCAAGGGCATCGTCAATTCGATCAGCCTCAAGGAAGGCGAGGCCCAGTTTCTCGGCCAGGCGCGCAAGGTGCGCGCCTACGGCGCCGCCGTCGTGGTGATGGCCTTTGACGAGCAGGGCCAGGCCGACAGCGTCGAGCGCAAGGTCGGCATCTGCGAGCGCAGCTACCGGCTGCTCACGGAAGTGGCCGGGTTCCCGCCCGAAGACATCATCTTCGATCCGAACATCTTTGCGGTCGCCACCGGCATCGAGGCTCATAACCGCTACGCGCTCGACTACATCGAGTCGGTGAGCCGGATTCGCGCCGCTTGCCCGCACGCCCTCATCAGCGGTGGTGTCAGCAACGTCTCCTTCGCCTTTCGCGGCAACGATCCGGTGCGCGAGGCGATGCACTCGGTATTCCTCTATCACGCGATCCGCGCCGGCATGAGCATGGGCATCGTCAATGCCGGCCAGCTCGCGCTCTACGAGGATATCGAAGCCGACATGCGCGAGCGCGTGCTCGACGTCATCCTCGCGCGGCGCGCCGATGCCACCGAGCGTCTGCTGGAGATCGCCGGACGCTTCCAGGGCGAAGCCGGCATGAAACGGGTGGCGGATCTGGCCTGGCGCGAGTGGCCCGTGGACAAGCGTCTCGCACACGCCCTGGTACACGGCATCGATGAGTACGTCGTGGCCGATACCGAGGAGGCACGCCTGCAGAGCCCGCGGCCGCTGGACGTGATCGAAGGACCGCTGATGGACGGCATGAACGTGGTGGGCGACCTGTTCGGCAGCGGCAAGATGTTCCTGCCGCAAGTGGTGAAGTCGGCGCGCGTGATGAAGCGCGCGGTGGCGCACCTGGTCCCGTACATCGAGGCGGGAAAGGCGGCGGGCTCGGCGGCCCACAGCAACGGCCGCATTGTCATGGCCACGGTCAAGGGCGACGTGCACGACATCGGCAAGAACATCGTCGGTGTCGTGCTCCAGTGCAACAACTATGAGGTCATCGATCTGGGCGTGATGGTGCCCTGTGAAAAAATACTGGAGACCGCGCGCCGCGAGCGGGCCGACCTGATCGGCCTGTCGGGGCTGATAACGCCTTCGCTCGATGAAATGGTGCACGTGGCCCGCGAGATGCAGCGGCAGGGGTTCACCGGGCCGCTGCTGATCGGCGGCGCCACCACTTCCCCGGCGCATACTTCCGTGCGTATCGACCCGCAGTATCAGGGCGCGGTGGTCTACGTCAAGGACGCCTCGCGCGCCGTAGGCGTGTGCCAGCAGCTGCAGACGAGTGCAACCCGCGTGGCCTACATGGCGGGAATCAAGGCAGAGTACGCGTTGCGGCGGGAGCAGCACGCCGGCAAACGCGTCAAGGGCCCGCAGTTTTCGCTGGCGCAGGCGCGCGCCAATCGCCTGCGCTGCGACTGGCAGACCTACCGGCCGCCGGTACCGCGGCGCCTGGGCGTGCACAACTTTGCGGATTATTCGCTCGAGGAACTGACGCGCTATATCGACTGGACGCCGTTCTTCCAGGCCTGGGAACTGCGCGGGCGTTTTCCGGACATCCTCACCGACCCCCAGTATGGCGAGCAGGCCTCCGGTCTCTATGCCGACGCGCGGCGCATGCTGCGCACCCTCATCCGGGAGCGCTGGCTCGGTGCGCACGCCGTGGTGGGCCTGTTCCCGGCCAACGCGGTCGACGAAGATGACGTGGCGATCTACACGGATGCGGCGCGCAGCGCGGAACGGCTGCGGGTGCATTTCCTGCGCCAGCAGAAGGACCTGCCCGCGGGCAAGCCGCACGGTGCGCTGGCGGACTTCGTGGCTCCGGCAGGCGTGGCGCCGGACTACCTGGGCGCCTTCGCGGTGACGGCCGGCGTCGGCATCGAAGCGCCACTGGCGCGCTTTGCGCAGGATCACGATGACTATTCGGCGATCATGCTCAAGGTGCTCGCCGATCGGCTGGCCGAGGCCTTCGCCGAGCGGCTCCATGAACGCGTACGCCGCGAATTCTGGGGCTACGCGCCGGAGGAGCAGCTCAGCAACGAGCAGCTGATCCGTGAGGAGTATCGCGGCATCCGTCCGGCGCCCGGATATCCGGCCTGCCCGGATCACACCGAAAAAGCACTGCTGTGGGAGCTGCTCGATCCGGAGCGCGGCGCGGGCATTACACTTACTGAATCCTATGCCATGCACCCGGCCGCTGCGGTCAGCGGCTGGTATTTCTCTCATCCTGAAGCCCGCTATCTGACCGTCGGACGGATCGACCGCGACCAGGTTGCAGATTACGCGCGCCGCAAGCGCCTGCCCGTGGCGCAGATCGAGCGCTGGCTGGCGCCCAATCTGGGCTACGAGCCCGAGCCCGCTGCGGCGGCAGTGGCGAGCGCGTGAGCGCCGGCGTTCCGCCGCACCCCTCGCCAGCCGCGCCGGCACCGGCACCGGCATCGGCACCGGCACCGGCATCGGCACCGGCACCGGCATCCGCCCAGGCGCCAGCGGCGGGGCGCCGTGCCGCGGAAGCGCTGCGCGCCTTCTTCGGAGTCTTCCGTTACGGGCGGCACGCGGTGCAGTTGGTCTGGGACACCAACCGGGCGCTGCTGTTCGCGGCCGGGGCGTTGACGCTGGTCGGCGGGCTGCTGCCCGCAGGCGTCGCCTGGGTGGGCGCGCGAATCGTCGACGCCGTGGTGGCGGCGATGCGCTCGAGTACGCATGACGTGCACACCATGCTGCGCCTCGTGCTGCTGGAGGCGCTGCTGGTCGCCGCGCTCGCGGGCGTCCAGCGGGGGTTGTCGCTGTGCCAGGCGCTGCTGCGCGCGCAACTCGGCCAGCGCGTCAACGTGATGATTCTGGAAAAGGCCTTGACCCTGGAGCTGCAGCACTTCGAGGACTCCGAGTTCTACGACAAGCTGACGCGGGCACGGCGCGAAGCCTCCAGCCGGCCCCTGAGCCTGGTGATGCGCACCTTCGGACTGCTGCAGAACGCCATCTCGCTGCTGAGTTTCGCGGTGCTGCTGGTGCACTTCTCGCCCTGGACCGTGGCGGTGCTGCTGCTGGCCGGTGTCCCGGCATTCATAGCCGAGGCGAAATTCTCCGGTGACGCCTTCCGCCTGTTTCGCTGGCGCTCGCCCGAGACGCGCATGCAGATGTACCTGGAGACCGTGCTGGCGCGCGAGGACACGGCCAAGGAAGTGCGCCTGTTCGGGCTCGGCGAGCGCTTCCTGCAGCGCTACCGCGATATCTTCACGCGCCTGTACGGCCAGGATCGTGCGCTGTCGATCCGCCGCGACGCCTGGGGCTTTGCCTTAAGCCTGCTGGCGACCGCGACGCTGTACTGCGCCTATGCCTGGATCGCGCTGAGCGCGGTGCATGGGGCGATCACGCTGGGCCAGATGACCATGTATCTGCTGCTGTTTCGCCAGGGCCAGGCGGCAGTGGCGGCCATGCTCGCCGCCATCGGCGGCATGTACGAAGACAACCTGTACCTCTCGACCCTGTACGAGTACCTGGACACGCCCGTGCAGGCGCCCCGGGGCCATGCGCAGCGCGGCCCCTCGCCGGCGGAGGGCATTCACTTCGAGGCGGTGAGTTTCACCTATCCGGGTGCGCAGCAGGCCACGCTCCAGGACATCACACTGCGGCTGCCGCCGGGCAGCTCGCTGGCGCTGGTCGGTGAGAATGGCTCGGGAAAGACCACGCTGATCAAGCTGCTGACGCGCCTTTATGCACCCACGGCCGGTCGCATCCTGTTCGAGGGCCTGGACATCCGCGACTGGGACGAGGTGGCACTGCGCGAGCGCATCGGCGTGATCTTCCAGGACTTTGCGCATTACCAGATGCTCGTCGGCGAAAATGTCGGGGCGGGCGACGAGCCGCATTTCGAAGATGAAGGGCGCTGGCAGCAGGCGGCCGTCCTGGGCCGCGCGGCGGACTTCATCGAGGAACTGCCGCTGCGCTACCGCACGCAGCTCGGCAAGTGGTTTCGCGACGGCCGGGAGCTCTCGGGCGGCCAGTGGCAGAAGATCGCGCTGTCGCGCGCCTTCATGCGTACGGCGGCCGACGTGCTGGTACTCGATGAGCCCACCGCCGCCATGGATGCGCGCGCCGAAGCCGAAGTGTTCGAGCACTTCCGGCAGCTGGCCCGCGATCGGATCACGATCCTGATCTCACACCGCTTCTCGACCGTGCGCATGGCCGATCAGATCGCGGTCCTGGATCGCGGCCGGATCATCGAGCACGGCACGCATGCGGCATTGGTCGCCGCCGGCGGGCACTACGCCCAGCTCTTTGCCCTGCAGGCGCGGGGCTATCAGTAGCCGGCGCGAACTTTAGGTACAATGGCAGCCATGGAAGAAGTCGCAGACACTTTCGATTCGGCCTTCACCAAGGCCGTTGATCTGGGCAATCGCCTCGCCGGCAAGGACCAGGAAGCGGACCTGTGGGACATTGCCGACGGCCTGCTGGCGGGCGCCGTGCAGTACTGGCTCTACGCCCGTCAGCCCTGCGGGGATGCGCGCTGCGAGGATTGCCTGCCGATCAACACGGCGGAGGCCCGGCTCACCGAACTGAAGCGCCTGATCGGCCAGCTCGCCGCCGAGAGCGAGTACTTTCACGCCCCCACGGACGCGAACGTCGGCCGCGCCTGAGGCCCGCGCTACGCGATCCGCTGGGCGGGCGCGGCGGCCGCGGCAGCCGTGACTTCGGCCAGCGCCGCTTCGAGCCGGTCCAGGCCCTCGCTGAGCAGTGCGTCCGGGATCGTCAGCGGCGCCAGGAAACGAATCACGTTGCCATAGAGGCCGCAGGACAGGATCACGAGCCCGTGGCGGGCGGCGGCCTGCACCACCGCACGGGTCAGCTCGGCTTCGGGTTGCGCGGGGTCCTTGTTGCGCACCAGCTCCATGGCCACCATCGCTCCCAGTCCCCGGATCTCCCCGATGACCGGGAAGCGCAGCTGCAGCGCGCGCAGCCTGCCTTGCAGGAGTTCACCGATGCGCAGCGAGCGCTCCAGCAGTTTTTCGCCGGCGATCACCTCGAGCACTGCCAGCGCGGCTGCACAACCGAGGGGTGAGCCGGCGTAGGTGCCGCCGAGGCCACCGGGCGGCGGCGCATCCATGATCGGCGCCTTGCCGATCACCGCCGACAGCGGCACGCCGCCGGCGATGCTCTTGGCGACGGTCATGAGGTCCGGTTCAATGCCGGCGTACTCGACCGCGAACATGCGGCCGGTGCGCCCGAATCCGGACTGGATTTCGTCGATGATGAGCACGATCCCGTGCCGGTCGCACAGCTCGCGCAGGGCACGCAGAAACTCCGGCGGCGCGATGTAGAACCCGCCTTCGCCGAGCACCGGCTCGATGATGATGGCCGCGACCTGGGCCGGATCGACGTCCACCTTGAACAGCTGCTCAATCGCCGCGAGCGAATCCTGGCTGCTGACGCCGTGATAGCTCAGCGGGTAGGGCACGTGATACACCGCCGGCAGGAGTGTACCGAAACCGGTCTTGTAGGGCTGCACCTTGCCCGTCAGCGTCATGGTGGCGATGGAGCGTCCGTGGAATGCGCCGCCGAAGGCAATGACGCCTGAGCGTTTGGTGTGATAGCGGGCGATCTTCAGCGCGTTTTCCACGGCTTCGGCGCCGGTGGAGAACAGCATGGATTTCTTCGGCGTCGCGCCCGGCGCCAGCGCGTTGAGCCGCTCGGCCAGCTCGATGTAGTTCGCATAGGGCGTGATCTGAAAACACGCGTGCATGAGGCGCTCGAGCTGTGCTCCGATCGCCTTGACCACGGCCGGATGGCGGTGTCCGGTGTTGAGCACGGCGATGCCGCTGGCGAAGTCGACGTAGCGGCGGCCTTCCACATCCCAGAGTTCCGCGTTGCTGGCGCGCTCGGCGTAGATGGGCAGGGAATTGGCGACACCGCGTGGTACCGCGGCGACGCGGCGCTGGTGGAGCTCTGAATTGCTGGTCATGGATGTCCTTGCGGGGGATATGGCCGTTGGCGCATAAGGTTTGAATCAATTGTCCACGTATTTGCGTTTGCTGACTAGAGGTCGCGTCGCTAGAATTCGCGCCACTCTTTCTCCAGGCAGCAGGCAATTGCGCGAGCCCATCACGGCCGAAGTGGTCATCATCGGTGCTGGTCCGGCCGGTCTTTTCCAGGTCTTCGAGCTCGGGCTCCTGGGTATCAAGGCGCACGTGCTCGATACGCTGGCCGCCGCGGGCGGCCAGTGCACGGAGCTGTATCCGGACAAGCCCATCTACGATATTCCCGCGCTGCCGGTCTGCGGTGCGCAGGAACTGGTCGATCGCCTGTTGCAGCAGATCAAGCCCTTCGGGGCCGAACTGCACCTGGGCGAGGAAACGGTCGAGCTCGGAAAACAGGAAAACGGGCGCTTTCGCGTGGTCACCAGCGCCGGCACGGTGTTTGATGCCGGTGCCGTGATCATTGCGGGCGGCGTCGGCTCGTTCCAGCCGCGGCGGCTGCACGTCCCTGAAGCCGAAGTGTTCGAAGGCCGGCAGTTGCACTACAAGGTGAGCAATGCGGCGGACTTTTTCGGCCGCCGGCTGGTCATCTTCGGTGGCGGCGACTCGGCGCTCGACTGGACCAACGAGCTTGCACCCCGGGCAGCATCGCTGACACTGGTGCACCGGCGCGCCGAGTTCCGGGGCGCGCCCGCGTCGGTGGCACGCATGCGCGAGCTCGAGGCTGCGGGCAAGCTGCGATTCATCGAGGGCATGGCCCAGGCGCTGCGCACGGACTCCGGCCGCCTGCAGGGCGTCGAGGTCAAGGCGGCCGACGGCATCATGCAGGTGCTCGAGGCGGAGCAGCTGCTGGTGTTCTTCGGGCTGGCGCCCAAGCTCGGGCCGATTGCCGACTGGGGCCTGGAACTCGACAAGCGCGCGATCCGGGTCGACACCGAAAAATTCCAGACCAGCATTCCCGGCATATTTGCGATCGGCGACATCAACACCTATCCGGGCAAGAAGAAGCTGATCCTGTCGGCCTTTCATGAGGCGGCGCTCGCTTCCTTTGCCGTGCAGCACCACCTCTATCCGGCCAAGAAGCAGTTTCTGCAGTACACGACCACGAGCCCGATCATGCAGAAGCGACTGGGCGTCGCCGGGACCTGAAGGCCATGGATCAGAGACTGGCCGAGCTGCTGCGGCTCCTGGAGCTCGAGCGCCTCGAGCTCAATCTCTTCCGCGGCGAGAGCCGCGACATCGGCAGTCCGCAGGTCTATGGCGGCCAGGTGCTGGGCCAGGCGCTCAAGGCCGCCTACGGGACCGTGGAAGCCGGCCGGGACGTGCACTCGCTGCACGCCTATTTTCTGCGGCGCGGTGACTTCAATGCGCCCATCATCTATTTCGTCGATCGCAGCCGCGATGGCCACGCCATCAGCAGCCGCCGCGTCACAGCCATCCAGCACGGCGAGCAGATCTTCAACCTGTCCGCGTCTTTCCAGGCGCCGGAGTCCGGGCTCGAGCACCAGCAACCGATGCCGGATGTGCCGGCGCCGGAAAGCCTGCCGGAAGCACTCCCGCTGAGCGAGGCACAGATCGAGCGGCTCTCCCCGCGCCTGCGCCGCTTCATGCAGAACCGTCCGATTGAATTTCGCACTGTGTCGCGGGCGCTGCCGGGCGGGCAGCCCGGGGCACCGCGCCAGCAGCTGTGGATGCGCGCGGTCGACCGCCTGCCGGACGACGAACAGCTGCACCGCTGCCTGCTCGCCTACGCTTCCGACTTCAACCTGCTGGGGACCGCGCTCGCCTCCCACGAGCGGGAGCTGGCCGCCAGCAAATTCCTGATCGCCAGCATCGATCACACGATGTGGTTTCACCGCTCGGTGCGCATCGATGACTGGCTCCTGTACGTGACCGATAGCCCGAGCGCCTCGGGCGCGCGCGGCTTTACGCGCGGCAGCCTCTACGCGCGCGACGGACGCCTCGTGGCGAGCACGGCGCAGGAGGGCCTGATCAGACCGCTTCCACCCATCGACGAGCAAAGGAGTGCGCCATGAACAGTGAGCAGTCATCCCGACGCGGATTCCTCGTGCGCGGTGCCGCGGTCGTGAGCAGCATCGCGATGGCACCCAGGTTCGCGCCCGCAGCCTCAGCGGCTCCGGCGCCCGGAGCGCCCGCAGGCGCAGGCAAAGCATCCTCGGCGGCCGCCGGCACGCTCTTGGTCGGCGATCGTACCGTCAATCGCCTGGGGTTCGGTGCCATGCGCATCACCGGCGAGGGGATCTGGGGCCCGCCGCGCGATCACGCCGAGGCGCTGGACGTGCTGCGCCGTGCGATCGAACTCGGCACGAATTTCATCGATACCGCCGACGCCTACGGGCCCTTCGTCAGTGAGGAGCTGATCAAGGAGGCCCTGCATCCCTACCCACCCGATCTGGTGATCGCGACCAAGGGCGGTCTGGTGCGACCCAGCGCGTCAGCCTGGGTGAGCGACGGGCGGCCGGCGCACCTGCGCGAAGCCTGCGAAGCGAGCCTGAAACGCCTGGACGTCGCGCAGATTACGCTCTACCAGTTGCACCGGCCGGACCCGCACGTGCCCTTCGAGGATTCGGTCGGCGAATTGGCCAAGCTGCAGCGCGAGGGCAAGATCCGGCATATCGGCCTCTCAAACGTCGACACGCGGCAGCTGGCGGCCGCGCGGGCGCTGGTCAAGGTGGTGTCGGTACAGAACCGATACAACGTGGCGGACCGTGATTCGGACGACGTGCTGGCGGTCTGTGAGCGCGATGGCATCGCGTTCCTGCCCTGGGCGCCGCTCGCCGAGCGCGAACAGGGCGGCGCCGCGGCAGATCCGCGGATCGCGGCGCTGGCCGCGATCGCCCGCGAGCGCCACGTCGACATGGCGCAGGCCGCCTTGGCGTGGCTGCTGGCCAGATCGCCCGCCATGCTGCCGATCCCCGGCACTTCGCGCGTGGCGCACCTGGAGGACAATATCGCGGCCGCCGCGATCCACCTGGGCAAGGAGGAAATGGAGCGCGTGGGCTAGCCGGGGAGGATTCAGCCGGCCGCCAGGACCTTGCCCGGATTCATGATGCCGTTCGGATCGAGCGCGCACTTGATCTCGCGCATCATCGCCAGCTCCGTGGGCGAGGCGTAGCGCTCCAGCTCACCGACCTTGAGCTGCCCGATGCCGTGCTCGGCGCTGAAGCTGCCGCCGTGCGCGGCCACCAAATCGTGCAGCCACCTGCGTATGGCTGGCTCCCGGGCCGCGACTTGCGCCTGCGCGGTGCCCTGGAGGAAACTGATGTTGAAGTGCAGGTTGCCATCGCCGGCGTGCCCGTAGGCGATGAGCGTCCCTTCCGGAACTTCGGTCTGCACCCAGGCGGAGGCCTGGGCGACGAACTCCGCCAGCCGTGCGACGGGCACTGAAATATCATGCTTCAGACTGGGCCCGGCGCGGCGCTGCGCCTCCGGAACGCTCTCCCGCAGCCGCCACAGATTCGCGCGGGCGCGTTCGCTGGATGCGAAGGCGGCGTCCAGCACCACTCCGGCCACACTCGCATCGCCCAGTGCCTGCTCGAGCAGGACGTCGAGGGGCTCGGTGGCGAAGGCGCTCAACTCACACAGGACATAGCAGTCGTGCGGTGCGCCCAGCGGATCGACGGCGCCCTCGATGTGACGGAACACCAGCTCGAGAGCTGCGCGCGGCAGCAGCTCGAAGGAATTGACCCGCTCCGCTGCCACGCCGCGCAGGCGCGCGAGCAGCTCCACTGCGGCGGCCACGCCGGGCACGGCGGCGAGTGCGGTGGCGGTGGTGCACCGCTGCGGCCAGAGCTTGAGCGTCGCGGCCGTGATGATGCCGAGCGTGCCCTCCGAACCGATCAGCAACCCGCGCAGGTCGTAGCCGGTGTTGTCCTTGCGCAGTGAGCGCAGTCGCTGGAATATCCGGCCATCGGGCAGCACGGCTTCGATGCCGAGCGTCAGTTCGCGCGCCATGCCGAAGCGCAGCACATTCAGACCACCGGCATTGGTGGCCAGATTTCCGCCAATCTGGCAGCTGCCCGAGGAGCCCAGCTCCAGCGGGAAGAATCGCCCCGCCGCCGCTGCCGCCTGCTGCACCCCGGCGAGCAGGCAGCCGGCTTCGACCGTCATCGAATAGTCGGCCGGGTTGATTGCGCGGATGCGGTTGAGGCGCTGCAGGCCGATCACCAGCTGCAACCCGGATTCGTCCGGCGTGGCCCCGCCGCAGTAGCCGGTATTGCCACCCTGCGGCACCACCCCGACCCTTCGCGCATTGCACCAGGCGAGGAGTCTCGATATTTCCGCGACGCTGCGCGGCAGCGTGATCGCCAGCGCGCGGCCCTGGAACTGACGACGATGGTCGATGAGAAACGGTGCCGTTTCGGCGTCCGTCTCGAGCAGCGTACCGGGATCGGCCACGGCACGCAGTGCAGCGCGCAGTTCTGCCGCCTCGCCGCCGGCGTTCATCGGCGCGGGCAGGGGTTCAAGCGGACGCGATCGCCGCGCGCCGGCAATCCGGTTTGATCAGCAGCATCTGCACGTCGCCCAGCTGGCGTTCCGCAAATCCGCCTTCGCAGCTGCACAGATAGAATTCCCACAGGCGGATGAACGGCTCGGAATAGCCGAGCTTGCGCACGGCGGCCAGGTGCTCGAGGAAATTCCGGCGCCAAAGCGCCAGCGTGCGCGCGTAGTGCGGACCAATGTCCTCGAGATGAAACAGCTTCAGATCCGTCACCCGCCGCAATGATTCGGTCAGCGCGCTGACCGAAGGGATAAAGCTGCCCGGGAACACGTAGCGCTGGATGAAATTGATCGAGCGCAGGGCAGTGCGGTAGTCCTGGTCCCGGATGGTGATCGCCTGCAGCAGCATCGCACCGCTCCGGTCGAGCAGCGCGGCGCACTTGGACAGGTAGGTGTCGAGAAAGGCCGCGCCCACCGCTTCGATCATCTCGATCGACACCAGCTTGTGGAACTTGCCGCGCAATTCGCGGTAGTCCTCCAGCAGCAGCGTGATGCGGTCTTGCAGACCCTGGCGCGCGATCTGCTCGCGGGTGTAATCGTACTGCTGGCGTGAAATCGTGGTCGTGGTGACGTGGCAGCCGTAATTTCGTGCCGCGTGCAGGGCCAGTCCACCCCAGCCGGTGCCGATTTCCAGCAGCTGGTCGCCGGGCTGCAGGGCCAGTTTGCGGCAGGCGAGGTCGAACTTGGCGCGTGAAGCCTCGGCCAAGGTGCTGGAGTCGTCGGCAAAGATGCCGCAGGAATAGGCCATGGTCTCATCGAGCATCAGCCGGTAGAAATCGTTGCCCAGATCGTAGTGGGCGACGATGTTACGGGTGCTCCCGTCCCTGCTATTGCGATGCAGCCAGTGGAACAGGCGCAGCAGCGGGCGGCTGAAGAAGGTCCAGCGCCGATCCAGATGGTCCATGAGCTCGCGATTGGCGTACATGATGCGGGCGAGGCCGGTCAGATCGCTGCAGCGCCACAGGCCGCGGATGTAGGCGGCGCCCGCGCCCACCGTGCCGCCGAAGACGGCGTCGGCGTAAAAGCGGGGGCTGAGCACTTCGACGGTGACCGACAGCGGACAGCGCTCGCTGCGCGCCCCGCAGAGCTGTTCGGAATCGCCGTCGACGATGCGAATCTCGCCGTGGCGCAGGCGGCTGAAACGCGACAGCAGCAGCGCACGCCCGAGCGCCGCCATTGGCCCGGGCCGCGTGCCTAAAGGAATTTCCAGCTCGACCGGGACTATGCTCGGTTTCACAGCCTGCACCCCCTGCGATGACTCCGCCTGTTGAGGTCCACCGCCCTCCAGCGCGGGCGCGGACGGCGGGTTTCAGCCGCGAGCGCGCAGGCGCCGGCTCGGATTCTCGCGCACGGCGACCGGAATCGCCTTGAGATCCCAGATGATGCCGCACCAGCTCAGCAGCTTCAAAACATAAAAGGTCACGTCGTATTCCCACCAGTAAAACCCCTGTCGCACCGAGTTGGGGTAGTAATGGTGATTGTTGTGCCAGCCCTCGCCCAGGGTCAGGATCGCCAGCAGCCAGTTGTTGCGGCTGGTGTCGCCGGTGCGATAACGCTGCCCGCCGAAAACGTGTGACAGAGAATTGATGGTGTAAGTCGCGTGCCAGCAGAAAACCGTCGAGATCACGAAGCCCCAGACCAGCATCTGCCAGCCGGTGGTGCGGAGTCCCGGCGCCACGTTGTGAAGTATGACGCCCAGCAGGAACATGCCGACGCCCATGAAAACCGGCACGAAGATATCGAAGCGGTCCAGCCAGCGCAGCTCCGGGAATTTCATCAGGTCGCGCACCAGCTGGAAGTCGGGGGCAAAGCCCTTAATCGTCAGGAACCAGCCCATGTGGGAGCGCCAGAAGCCGTGCTGGCTGGGCGAGTGGACGTCGGAGGCGCGGTCGGAGTTCGCATGGTGATGCCGGTGATGCGCGGCCCACCAGACCGGACCGCGCTGCACGGCCGAGGCGCCCAGCAGACCAAACACGAATTGCCCGACCCGCGAGGTCTTGAAGGTGCGGTGCGAAAAGTAGCGATGGTAGAAGCCGGTGATCGCGAACATGCGCAGCAGGTAGGCGATGAGCGCCACGACGATCGCCACCGGGCTGACGCCCGTCCAGAAGGCCGCCAGGCAGGCGAGGTGCATCAGCACGAAGGGCAGGCTGCGGGCCCAGTCGATGCGGTCCGGGAGCTGCGCGCGGGCCGCGACCAGCCGATCCTTGCTGCCGTCAAAAAAGCGCATCAAGGCGGACCAGATGAACGCAGGGCGACTGTACTGAAGAGCTTCCGCCTTTGCAATCGACTATTTCAAATTCAATGAGTTATGGGCGATTTTCAGACCTGGGCGCGCAGAGCTGCGATGCGTTCCTCAATCGGGGGGTGGCTCATGAACAGCCTCCGCAACCCCATGCCGCCGCCGCCACCGATCCCGAAGGCCGCCAGTTGCGCGGGCAGGGCCGGACCGTGGGTCGCCCGCAGGCGCTCCAGTGCCCCGATCATGTTGTTCCGCCCGGCCAGGCGCGCCCCGCCGGCGTCCGCCCGGAACTCGCGCCGGCGCGAGAACCACATGACGATGAGGCTGGCCAGGACCCCCAGTACCAGCTGCGCCACCATCACGATGACGAAATAACCCAGGCCGCGGCCTTCGCGACCGCCGGACAGCGCCCGGTCAACGACGCTCCCGATCACGCGCGCCAGGAAAATGACAAAGGTGTTGACGACCCCCTGGATCAGCGTGAGCGTCACCATGTCGCCGTTGGCCACGTGGGTGATCTCGTGGCCCAGGACGGCCTCCACCTCGCTGCGGCCCATGCTCTGCAGCAGCCCGGTGCTCACCGCCACCAGGGCCGCATCGCGCCGTGCGCCGGTGGCGAAGGCGTTGGGTTGGGGGGAATCGAATACGCCGACCTCGGGCATGCCGACGCCCGCCTGATTCGCCAGCGCGCGGACCGTGTTGACGAGCCATTGCTCGTTTGCATTGGCGGGCTGTTCGATGACCCGGACACCCATCGCGCGCTTGGCCATCCATTTCGACATGGCCAGCGAAATCAGTGCGCCGCCAAATCCGAACAGGGTGGCCATGACCAGCAGGCCGCCGTAGCTGCCGCCGTTCAGCGCCAGCCATCGATCGAGTCCCGTCACGCGGGCGAAGACCGACAGGACCAGGAGTACGGCCAGGTTTGTCGCCAGAAACAGCAGGATTCTCTTCATGGGGATCGATCGCCTCTGATGGTCTGAGGGCTGGGGGCCACTGCTAAGATGATAGCAACGGCCGGGAGTTCAAGTGCGCGCCATGAAAAAGCCATAGAAAACAGCGCCGTCGCCACCGCCTAGCTGAGTGCAGCGCCCATGGCGTGGCCCACCGCCCAGGTACAGGTGGCTGCGGTGGCGCCAATGAGCAGCATACGCACGCCGCCGCGCCAGGCGCTGCGCCCGCTGAAGAGGCTGAGGGCCATGCCGACGGCGTACAGGGCAACGCCGGTCGATGCCAGGGACCAGAGCGTGGCGTTGCGCCCGGCGGCGTGCAGCAGGAAGGGCAACAGGGGCAGCAAGGCGCCGGAGCCGAAGGCGCAAAAGGAGAAGATCGCGGCGGACCAGGGCGAGGCCAGCTCGTCCGGATTGAGTCCCAGCTCTTCTCGCGCCAGGGTGTTCAGCGCGTGTTGCGGGTTCGCCATCAGGCGCGTGGCGATCGCCCGGGCCTGTTCGAGTTCCAGCCCGCGCGCCTGGTAGATCAGTGCCAGTTCTTCGGCTTCTTCAGCCGGGTATTCCGCGAGTTCGTCGCGCTCGAGGCCGATCTGGTATTCGTACATCTCGCGCTGCGAACGCACCGAGACATATTCGCCCGCAGCCATCGAGAGGGAACCGGCCAGGAGTCCAGCCAGGCCGCTGGTCAGAATGACCGAGCCGCTGGCACCGGCGCCTGCCACGCCAAGAATCAGGCTGACATTCGAGACCAGTCCGTCGTTCACGCCGAAGACCGCGGCACGCAGATTGTTGCCGCCGGTCACGCTGCGGTGGCGCTGGCCGACATCCTGGACCGTGACCGGCATGAGATGGCCGGCGACGGCCGGAGCGGCGCCGTATGCCGACAATCCGCGCAGCTTCATGGCGGCCAGGACTGGCTTGAGCGCGCGCGGTCCCAGGCGCCGCACCAGCCAGGCAACGAGCCGCGAGCGCAGCTGGGGGTGAAACGGGCCCGGATTCGCGGCCTTGGCCCAGTGCAGGGCCTGCTCCTCCGCCGCTTGGCTAAGCGCGCGGAACAGCTGCTGCAGGCGCGGATCGGATTCGGCGTCAGCGACTATCCGGTACAACCAGGCGGACTCGCATTCGTGATACCAGCTGTCATAGGGGTTGCTCATACGCGCAGGCTAGCAAACATCGCCGCCCGCTGGCCACGGTCTCAGCGCTCCAGGACCAGCGGGGCGACGTGGTGCAGTAGCCCTGAGTTGAGCGTCCGGCTGTCAATGACGGCGTAGGCACCGCGCCGCATGACTTCCACGGCTACGCTGATGTCCGGACTTTTCACGACCACGATGACGGCAAGGCCCGGTGCAACCCGCTGCAGCTGCCGGATCAGCTTCGCGGCCCCGCCGTCCGGCAGCCGCAGCGGTGTGATCACGCAGGACAGGGCCCCATCGCGGGCGATCGCGACCGCTTCGCGCCCGTTGGCACAATAGTAGATCGGTGAGCGCAGCACCGTCAGGAGCTGCCCGATCTCCATTTCGTCCCGCTGGCGCAGGCACAGCACGGCGGGCCTGGCGGCGGGATCCCCTGCCGCCCGCAGCTTGTCCACCGGAAGGCCGCTTGCATCGCTCCTTGGCACAGGCGCCAGTGTGCAGGTCCCCCGGGGCGTCGAAATCAGGAATTGTGCGTAGAGTCCCCCGCGTCGAGCACCATGCGCACCAGTTCGGCGAGGGAATGGGCGCGCATCTTCTCCATCACGTGTGCCCGGTGGATCTCCACGGTACGCTGGCTGACGCCCAGGTCCGCACCGATGACTTTATTGGCCTTGCCGCGCGTCACCAAGCGCATCACTTCTGTCTCGCGGGGCGTGAGCGTCTCCAGCCGCGCGAGGATCTCGGCGTGGGCCGCCATGCCGGCGCGCGACTGCGCGTCGCGCGCCAGGGCCCGCCGCACCTTTTCGAGCAGCTCCTGGTCCTGGAATGGCTTCTGCAGGAAATCGAAGGCACCCTGCTGCATGGCCGTCACGGCCATCGGTACGTCGCCGTGACCGGTGATGAACACGACCGGAATGATCGCTCCGCGCCGGTTCAGTTCCTGCTGCAACTCCAGGCCGCTCATGCCGGGCATGCGCACGTCCAGGACCAGGCAGCCTGGGTTGCGCGTGTCGTAGCTTGCGAGGAACTCCGGCGCCGAGGCATGCGCCTGGGCCTGCAGGCCGACCGAACGGATCAGCAGCCGCAGGGCGCTGCGGACCGCCTCGTCATCGTCGACGATGTGCACCGTCGCCACAGGGGGCTTCATGCGCTTGATCCGTTGACCGCGGGCAGCTGAAAGTAAAAGCAGCTGCCGCGTGGCTGATTGGCGCGCCAGGCCAGCTGGCCGCCATGGCCGTCGATGATCGAGCGGCTGATCGCCAGTCCCAGGCCCGTACCCTCCGGCTTGGTGGTCGCGAAAGCTTCGAACAGACGGCCCCGAATCGCCGGATCCAGGCCAGGCCCCTGATCGCTCACACTCATTTCCACACTGGCCTCGCAGCGCGCTGTTCGCAGCTCCACCAGGCGATTGCTGCCGCTGGCCTGCACGGCTTCAATTGCGTTGCGGACGAGGTTGAGCATGACCTGCTGCAGCTGAATGGCGTCTCCCAACACCGGCGGCAGATCGGCGGCCAGACTGATGGCCAGACGGACATCGTGGACGCGTGCATCGGATTCGGCCAGCACAACGAGCTCACGCACGACCGCATTCAGATCGAGCAGCTCTTCGTGCGCCTGGCGGTTGCGAACCAGGGCGCGCAGGCGCTTGATGATCTCCCCGGCGCGCAGGGCCTGGGCGCTGATCTGCTGCAGGGCGCCGACCACCTCGCCAATATCCGGAGCGGCCTGGGTGGCAAAGCGCTCGGCCGCCTGCGCATAGATGCTGATCGCCGTCAGCGGCTGGTTGATCTCGTGCGCCAGCCCGGTGGTCATTTCGCCCATGGTCGACAGGCGTGCCACATGGGTGAGACGCTCGCGGGCCTCGCGCACGGCTTCCTCGGCCGCGCGCCGCTGCTCTTCCCGGGCTCGCCGCTCGCTCAGGTCATGCAGGAAGCCCACGAAGCGCGGCGGTACGCGCCCGCCAATGCGGCCGATCGCCAGCGCTGCCGGAAATTCGCTGCCGTCGCGCCGCCGCGCGATGACGTCGCGGCCGATGCCGATGACCCGCGCCCGGCCCGACTCGAGATATTGATCGATGTAGCCGTCATGCCGGCCGCGGTCCGGCTCCGGCATCAGCATGCTGACGTTGTGGCCGATCACATCTCCGGCGGGATAGCCGAACAGGCGGCACGCGGATTGATTGAAGGTTTCGATGACGCCGCGATGATCGATGATGACGACGGCGTCGACGCACGCATCGAGCAGCGCCTGCAGATCGTCATTCACGGGCGATGTGGCGCGGCAGCGCCGCCGGAGCCACGCCTCTCAGTAGTTTCCGTCGGTCTCCTCGTCGAGGTCGTCTTCGTCCTCATCTTCGTCGTCGTCCCAGTCTTCGTCCTCGTCCTTGTCCTTGTCCTTGTCATCCTCGTCTTCTTCTGCCTTGCCGAGCTCTTCGCCCGACCAGCCTTCCGGCTGCTCGATCTTGTCGAGGTCGAACTCGGCCCAGGTGTCGAGATCGATCTCCTCGATGTCCCCATCGAGGTACTCGAGTTCGATCAATTCCGCATCGGCATCCACGGACAGCACGCGGAAACTGTCGTTCTCTTCGATATTTTCGTACCACTGGCCCACCACGGGCTCGAATTCTCTGGCCACTGGTCTGATCCTCGCCACTGCAGCTGCCGCGCGGCGCGCGGCCCGGACCAGATATTAGGGCCCACGCCGCGTTCATGGCAACGCCGCGCCCGCCGGCGGGCGCGGACGGTCACCGCAACGGTTGCTGCCGTGGCGCCGGATCCGTAGGTACACTGGCGCCCCGGCACCCCTGTTTGCTGTACCTGCGATCAGCCATGAGTTCCCACAAGCCCGCCTCCGACACCCAGCGCTCACCGCTGATCACGGCGCGCCGCGTCGTGGTCAAGGTGGGCTCGGCGCTGCTGGTTGATGCCCGCAGCGGCCATCTCAAGCGCGCCTGGCTCGAGGCCCTGATTGAGGATCTGCTGAGGCTGCGCCGGCGTGGGCAGCAGGTGATACTGGTTTCCTCCGGGGCGATCGCCCTGGGTCGCCGGCACCTGAGACTGGGCAGCGGAGCCCTCCGGCTCGACGAGAGCCAGGCCGCAGCGGCCGTCGGCCAGATCCGGCTGGCCCACGCCTACAAGGAACTGCTCGAGGCCCATGAGGTCACGGTCGCGCAGCTGCTGCTGACGCTCGAGGACAGCGAGCAGCGCCGGCGCTACCTGAACGCCCGCGCGACGCTCGAGTCATTGCTGGCGCTCGGTGCCATGCCCGTCATCAACGAGAACGACACCGTTGCCACGGCGGAGATCCGTTATGGCGACAACGACCGGCTGGCGGCGCGCGTCGCACAGATGATCAGTGCGGACTGCCTGGTGCTGCTGTCCGACATCGACGGCCTGTACACCGCGGATCCCAATAGAGCGGGCGACGCCCGGCTGGTCGAACACGTGCCGCATATCACGCCGGAAATCGCGGCCATGGCTGCGGGCACCGCTTCAGACTTCGGCTCCGGCGGGATGGCGACCAAGATCGCGGCCGCGCGCATCGCCGTCGCCGCCGGCTGCCACATGTGCATCGCCGCCGGGGAGCCGCGCCATCCGCTCAAGCGTATCGAGGCGGGCGCGCGCTGCACCTGGTTCCTGCCGGCCTCGACGCCGGTCGCGGCCCGCAAGCAATGGATCGCCGGTACCCTCCGCCCGGCCGGCGCCGTGCGTATCGACGATGGCGCGTTGCGCGCGCTGCACGCCGGCAAGAGCCTGCTGCCCGCGGGCGTGACCGGTACGCTCGGGCACTTCGAACGCGGTGACACCGTCGGCGTCATGAGCGCCGCGGGCCTGGAGGTCGCGCGCGGCATCATTGCCTACTCCCATGCCGACACCGCCCGGATCATGGGCCGGCGCAGCGGCGAAATCGAACAGCTCCTCGGATTCAGCGGCCGCGTCGAGCTGATTCATCGCGACGACCTCGTGATCATGGCGCGCCACGAGCCGCCGGCGGCCGCGAGCGGGGCGGAGAGCGCCTCGTGAACCCGGTACAGACCCTGATGCGCCGGCTCGGCCAGGCGGCCGTGGCTGCCGCGGCGCCGCTGGCGCTGGCGGACGGCGCCACCAAGAATCGCGCGCTGCTGGCCGCCGCGGCCGCATTGCGTGCGCGACGGGTTGCGATCCTGGACGCGAACGCGGCCGACATGCGCGCGGCGCGCGCGGGCGGGCTGGGCGCTGCGCTCCTCGAACGGCTGGAGGTGGATGCAGGGCGCGTCGAGGGCATGGCGCGCGGACTCGAAGAGATCGCCCAGCTCGCCGATCCGGTCGGCTCCGTCAGCGCGGAGTGGACACGCCCGAACGGGCTGCGCATCCAGCGGGTGCGCGTGCCGCTGGGCGTCATCGGCATCATCTACGAGAGCCGCCCCAACGTCACGGCGGACGCCGGCGCGCTGTGCCTGAAATCGGGCAATGCCGCGATCCTGCGCTGCGGCTCGGAGAGCGGCCGCTCGAGCGCGGCCATACATGATTGCCTCGTGGCCGGGCTGGCCGCCGCGGGCCTTCCGGCCGAATGCATCCAGCTGGTGCCGACGGCCGATCGTGCGGCCGTGGGCGAGATGCTCGGCGGCATGAGCGAGTACATCGACGTGCTGGTGCCGCGCGGCGGCAAGAGCCTGGTCGCGCGCGTGCAGGCCGAGGCGCGCGTGCCGGTCATCGGGCATCTGGAAGGCAACTGCCACGTCTATGTCGATCGGGGGGCCGACCCGCAGATGGCCCGCGCGGTGGTGCTCAATTCCAAGCTCCGCCGCACCGGGGTCTGCGGCGCCGCTGAAACGCTGCTGCTCGATCGCGCGGCGGCGCCGGAACTGCAGCGCGCGCTCGTCCTCGCGCTGCTGGAAGCGGGCTGCGAGGTGCGTGGCGATGAGACGGTGCGCGCGCTCGATCCGCGCGTACGCGCAGCGACCGAGCAGGACTGGTACACCGAGTATCTCGGGCCGATCATTGCCGCCCGCGTCGTGGACGGCGTCGATGCCGCCATCGGGCACATCGCGCACTACGGCTCGGCGCACACGGAAGCGATCGTGACGGCCGATGAGCAGACCGCCCGGCATTTCCTGGCACGCGTCGATAGCGCCATCGTCCTGCACAACGCCTCGACGCAGTTCGCGGACGGCGGTGAGTTTGGCATGGGCGCGGAGATCGGCATTTCCACCGATCGTTTCCACGCGCGCGGGCCGATCGGACTCGAGCAGCTCACCACCTACAAGTACGTCGTGCACGGCGCGGGCCAGGTGCGCCCCGGATGACAGGTTGCGCTTCAGGCGCGCGCGCCCGTCAGCCGAGAGGCCGGACTTCCCTGGCGCGGTAGCGCGCGAGGAGGGCGGCACTGCCGCCGCCCGTGCCGAACATGAGCACCTTGGTCAGGGCATCGGCCAGCGCGGCGCTGGGCGCCATCACCGCCGCGGCGTGCGGCGCGGCGTGGCGCGAAAATCTGGGTGGGAAATAACCGCGGTGCTCGGCGGGCGGTTGCGCTGATCCCGGATCGCTCCCGGCTAGCGCCGTGTCCTGCAGGCTCAGCGGGTGCAGTCCGGTGCCGCCCAGGCGGATCCACAACGGCCAGGTCACGCGCCCGAACACGCGCAGGTCCCCGCCGGCATTCACGAGGCCCGCGGTGGCGCCCGCGCGCCGCATCGCGCCGACCGCCCGATCGACGGCAAAACCCTTGGCGATGCCTCCCAGGTCGACCTGCGCCACACGGCGCACGTACACGGTGCGCGGCCCGGCGGGCAGCCACTGCAGTACCGTTCCACGCTTGGGGATCGCCGGTTCGAATTGGCCGGCCGACAGCAGGCACAGCTCCCGGCTGAGGCACAGCAGCCTGGCGGTCCAGGGATGCACGCTGACGCGGCTGCCGGCCGGAGCGGCATTGAGACGAGCCAGATCGCTGCCGGCGCGCGAAGGATGCATCAGGGTCTCCACGCGGGCCAAGGCCCCGTAGCCTGCGTTCAGGGCGCGTTCTGCAGCCAGGCGAGTGGGCGCCCGGGCTTCGATGCCATTTTATTGACATTATTGACCAGCGCCGTGCCCGCATTATGTGACGCCGCCGAGCCAGATTCAGCGTCCCCCCTATCCTGGTTCGGGTATGGCGAACTCACCTACGACCGGCCCGCCGATCATCCCGAGGCCGCGAGGTTCGACCTGGCGCGATTCGTCATCGGGGCGGGCTACCGCTTCGACGATCGCACCCGCCTGAAAAGTGAACTGGAAGTCGAGCATGCGGTGTCCTCCAGCAGCGATCCGGGCGAAGTGGAGATCGAGCAGGCCTATATCGAGCACGAGCTGTCCGACGGCTCGTTTGTCCGGGCGGGCCTGTTCCTGATTCCCAGCGGGCTGCTCAACGAGAATCACGAGCCGACACGCTTCCACGGGGTGTTTCGTAATTTCGTCGAGACCGCCATCATTCCGAGCACCTGGCGCGAGGGTGGGATTGGCGTGCAGCACAGCACCTCGAGCGGCTTCACGCTGCAGGCGGGATTGACGACGGGGTTCGACCTCTCGAAGTGGGATGCGACCGGCAGCGCAGGCCTGGATTCGCCGCTGGGCTCGATTCACCAGGAACTCGCACAGGCGCGGGCCGTGGACTTCTCCGGCCACCTCGCGGTCAATTACACGGGGACCCCCGGGCTCAAGCTCGGCGCATCGCTGTTCAGCGGCGGAGCAGGGCAGGGCCAGCCCGGCTTCAAGGGCGCCAGAATCTCGCTGTGGGAAGGGCATCTGCGCTGGGAAGTGCGCAGCCTGGAACTGTCGGCACTGTATGCGCGCGGGCGCATCTCGGGAACGGCGCCGATCAACCAGCGTCTGCTCGGCAGCGCGACGCTGATTCCACAGACCATCTATGGCGCCTACCTGGAGGCCGCGTGGCGCGGCCTCGCGGCGCGGGACCTGCCCCTGACGCCCTTCCTGCGCTACGAGCGCTTCAACACCGCGGCGAGCTATGCCGATCTGGGTCCCGGACTGACCCCGGCGGCGCGCCCCGAACGGCGCGCCCTGACCGCGGGCGTGGACTGGCTCTGGACGCGCGGCGTGATCCTCAAGGCCGACTACGTCGATTTTACGGACCCTGGCGGCGGCGATCGCCTCGCCCTGGGCCTCGGCTACGAGTTCTGAGCCTTAAGATCGGATCATGAATCGTCACCAGGCGACGGCAGTTTTCTCCGGCCCGCTGGCCGCGCTGCTGGCGCCGGCCCCGCCGGCTGTGGCCGCCGATTACCTGACGGTGGCACAGGCGCAGCGGGCCATCTTTCCCGAAGCGCGCGCCTTCGAGCCCGTGACGGTGCAGCTCAATGACGCGCAGCGCCGCCTTCTGACCGCAGGCGCAGGCCCGCAGCCCCCGCACGGCCGGCTGCAGGCCTGGCGGGTGCAGGGCGTGGCAGGTCCGCTGGGATTTTTCTTCACGGATGAAGTCGTCGGCCGCCAGGATTTCATTGACTATGCACTCGGGATCAATGTGGACGGCACGCTGCGCACGCCGGAAATCATGAGTTACCGGGAGAGCCACGGCGGTGAGATCCGCAACGCGGCCTGGCGCCGCCAGTTCGAGCGGCGCAGCGATGGCGCTCGCCTGCGCAATGCCATCGATATCCGCAATATTTCCGGCGCGACGCTGTCGTGCGAGCACGTCACGGCAGGGGTGCGCTATCTGGCGCTCTTGTGGCAGATCGCGCTGCAGCCGGCCGGAGCGCAGGGGCCGTGACACGCCCGCAGGAGCGCGGCCCGACACATCTGCCCGGGGTGTACGGCACGCGCCTGTCGCGCCATATCAGCGCGGCCCTGCTCTTTACGCTCGGGGCACTCTGGTTATCGGGGGTGGGCTGGCTGCTCGTGCACTATCTGTATGCGCAGCCCGGCGAATTCGGCGTCATCCGCCATCCCCTCGAGACGCCGCTGCTGACGATCCACGGGGTGCTCGCGCTCCTCGGTCTGTTCCTGCTGGGCTGGTTTGCCGGTCGCCACGCCGCCGCCGCCGCGGGCCCGCGCCGCCGCTTCAGCGGCTGGTGGCTGACGCTGTGGCTGGCGGCGCTGGTGATCGCCGGCGGCGCGCAGTTTTTCCTGGCGAGCGATACCTGGCAGGCGCGAGCCACGCTGTTGCACGAGATCCTGGGCACTGCGCTCCTGCTGCCCGTGCTCGCGCACGGCTGGTACATCAGCGCCGCGGCCCGTGAGCGTGACCGTGTCCGTGCGATTCATGGGCGGCACGAGGCGCGGCATCGGCGCCGGCATCCGCCACCGCCGCCGAGCAGCGCTCGCAGTTGACCCAACCGGAGTCGCCACTCTCGTAATACTCCTTTTTCCAGATCGGCAGGCGGTGCTTCACTTCATCGATGATATGGCGGCAGGCACGGAAGGCTTCGTCGCGGTGCGGGGCCGATGCGCCCACCCACACGGCGATTTCGCCCAGCGCCAGCGCGCCGATCCGATGCACGCAGAGCGCGCCATGCAGGCTAAAGCGACTGATCGCCTCGGCGACCACCCGCTCACCCTCGCGCGCCGCCAGCGGAGCGTAGGCCTCGTACTCCAGGCGCGTGACGCGCTGGCCTTCATTGTGATCGCGCACCCAGCCCTCGAAGGCGGCATAAGCGCCGCAGCCCGGATCGGTCAGTTCGGCGCGCAGTGCCGCGGTTTCGAGCGCCACGCTGCTGAAGCGAAATGCGCTCATCCGCCCGCCACCGGTGGCAGAAACACGACGGTGTCGCCTTCCACGAGCGGCTGCGACCAGTCGGCGAAGGCTTCATTAATAGCCACCCGCAGCTGCTCGGGCCGGAGCTGCAGCCCCCGCGCGACACTCAGCTCGGCGTAAAGTGCGCGCGCATCGGCAGCAGCGCTCGTGATCGTCTCCTCGCTGCGTCCCGCCTGCTCCCGCAGCAACGCAAAATACTGGATTTTCAACTGGCGCTTCGGTCCCGCGACAGTCCCGCCCGCGCCATTCCCGGCGCCGGCGACGCGCGCGTCGAGCTGGCCGCGCGCCTGCTGGTATTCCGCCGCGGTGTTGATGTTGTCGAGCGCGCGCGCTTCGCGCAGGGTCAGCAGCTCGATACCCGCCTGCGCCAGGAATTCGCGCGGGCAACGCTGTCCGGCGGCGATCCACGCCTCGATCGGGCCACGGCTGGCCGGTTCAAAGATCGCGCACAGCGGTTCCGGCTTGCCGTCGTGGCTGCTGCGAAAGGCCGTCGCCAGCCGGTGCGGTGCGCGCGCGGCAATCAGTTGCTGCAGCGTGGCCGCATCGAGAAACGGCAGGTCGCCGGCCAGCACCAGCCAGGCCGCCTGCGGCTGGGCGCAGAGCGCCGCGTGGATGCCGCCGATCGGGCCCTGTTCCGGCAGGATGTCGGTGATGCGTGGATAAGGGGCGCGCAGCGGATCATCGAGCTGGTCGGCACGCACCGACACGAAACTGCGCTCCACCAGCGGCTCGAGCAAAGCCATGGCACGCGCCAGCTGCGGCTGCCCTCCATACTCGAGGCCGAGCTTGTCGCGCTGCATGCGCCGGCTCCGCCCGCCGGTGAGCAGCAGACCGTAGAGCGGCGCGCTCATGGCACCAAGGCCCGCAGCGGCCGGGCGGGGCGCCCGATGCGACGTCGACCGCCCGATTTGTGCAGCAATCGCACCTCGACGATGCGGATGTCGTGCGACAGCGCCTTGCACATGTCGTAGATCGTCAGGGCCGCGACACTCGCTCCCGTGAGCGCCTCCATTTCCACGCCAGTCCGGTGGTGAGTTTCCACGCGGCAACGTATGCGCAGCCGGTTGCCGGTGACGGCTCCGATGCTGATCGAGCAGTGTTCGATCGGCAAAGGGTGGCAAAAGGGGATGAGCTCCGCGGTGCGCTTGGCGGCCATCACGCCGGCCACGATCGCCGTGTCGAACACCGGGCCCTTGGCGGTGCGATGGCCGGTGGCGCGCAGGGCCCGGGCCACCGTGGCGGGGAGCTGCAGCCGCGCTTCGGCCTCGGCGACGCGGTGGGTGACCGGCTTGTCAGCCACGCCGACCATGGTGGGCCGGCGGGCGGCATCGAGGTGGCTGAGCCGGACCCTGGCCTTGAGCTTCGCCATGGAGCGGCCCCGGGGAACCTATCCGCCGACCTGGTTCATCTCGACCCGCGCGGCGAGCGGGCTGGCGATGTGCCCGCGCAGCTCGCTGTAGCGATCGGTGCGCGCCTGCCAGCAGCCGCGGATCAGGGCGAGCAGTTCGTCGTCGCTGGCGCCGCCCCGGAGCGGACCGCGCAGATCCAGACCCTGGCTCGCGAACAGGCAGGTGTAGAGCAGGCCCTCGGAAGACAACCGTGCGCGCGAGCAATCGCTGCAGAACGGCTGTGAAATCGAGGAGATAAAGCCAATCTCACCCTGCCCGTCGGCGTAGGCGTAACGCTCGGCCACTTCGCCGGTGTAATTGCGCGCGAGCGGCGTCAGCGGCCAGCGCGTCTGGATCAACTTGAGCAGCTCGCGTGACGGCACCACCTGATCCGGCTGCCATTCATTGCGATTGCCGACGTCCATGTATTCGATCAGGCGCACGGTGATGCCGGTGCCGCGGAAATGTTCGAGCAGCCCGAGCACGGTATGGTCGTTGACGCCACGCTGCACCACGGCGTTGATCTTGAGCGGGGCCAGTCCGGCGCGCTGCGCTGCTGCGATGCCGGCCAGCACCTCCTGCGGATCGCCCAGGCCCCCAGCCAGATGCGCGAACACCGCAGGATCCAGGCTATCGAGGCTGACCGTAACGCGCTGCAACCCTGCGGCATGGAGCGTGATGGCCTGCTGACCGAGCAGCACACCGTTGGTCGTCAGTGCAATGTCTTCCACACCCGGCAGCGTGGTCAGATCGCCGATCAGGTCGGCCAGCCCGGGGCGCAACAGGGGCTCGCCGCCAGTGATGCGCAGCTTGCGCACCCCGAGCGTCAGGAACAGCCGCGTCAGTCTGACGATTTCCCCGAACTCGAGGCGTTCGGCGGATTTCAGAAACCGGTAGTGCTCGTGGTAGCGCTCACGCGGCATGCAGTAGGGGCAGCGGAAATTGCAGCGATCGGTGACCGAGATACGCAGATCCCGCAGCGGGCGCCCGAGCGTGTCCCGGGGCCTGCGTGGCTGCAGCGCGGCAAGTGCCTGGGAATTCTTTGCGCTCATGCGGCTAGGCTACCAGCGATACAGCCGCGTGAGAAAACCCTTGTGCAGTTCCGCAGGTCCGGGCGGCAGTTCTATAAAACCGTCCGTCAGGGCCAGGGACGTGAAGTCTCCGGAACCGTTCGTGGGGCAGGGCGTAGCCCAGGGGCGGCCCCAGTCGTCATGGCTCACTCGCACCGGCATGAAGCCAGTCAGGGGCGGCGTCCAGTCGAGGGCCGTGGCGAGCGCGATGCGCTCGGAAGGCTGGGTGCGCACGCCCATGGCCGCAAACAGCGCGGGCAAAACATAACGCGACAGGCATACCAGCGTCGAGACGGGATTGCCGGGCAGCGCGAACACGGCCCGGCCCTCCGTCGTCGTGCCAAACCACATCGGCCGGCCCGGCCGCTGCGCGATGCCGTGCAGGATGCACTGCACGCCCAGGGCCTCCAGCACCTGCGGCACGAGATCAAAGCGCCCCATCGACACGCCGCCTGAGAGCACCAGGACCTCGTGCGTGCGCAGATGCCGGCCGAGGCGTGCGTGCAGGGCGGCGGCATCGTCGCCGATGTGATCCTCGGAGACGCGTTGAAAGCCACGTTCGCGCAGCGCCGCAGCGACGGCATAGGCGTTGGACCGGCGCACCTGGTACGGTGCGATCGGTTCGCCCGGCTCCACCAGCTCATTGCCGGTCGAAATCACAACGATGGCCGGCTGGCCGCTGACCCGGAGCCGCGCCATGCCGGCTGATGCCGCAACGGCGATTTCCGGTGCGTGCAGCACCGTGCCCGACGCCAGCAGCAGAGCACCCTGCCGCTGGTCGCTCGCACGTCGGTGTACGTTTTTCCAGGGTGTGGCGAGCGCGAGCGATTGCAGCTCGACCCTGCCTGCCTCGACCGTGATGCGCTCGACCGGCACCACGCAATCGCAACCGGTCGGCAGCATGGCGCCCGTCATGATCTCGATGCAATGCTCCGTCGATGCCAGGGTGAGCGGCGCGTCGCCGGCGGCCTGCATCCCCTGGAGGAGATAGTGGCGCCGACCCGCAGTGGCCGCAGCCGAGGCCAGGGCGATCCCGTCCATCGCTACGCGATCAAAGGGCGGCTGGTCGCGCTCGGCGTAGACATTCTCACGCAGCACCGCGCCGGCGCACTGCGCCAGGGGGAGCGATTCGATCGGCAGGCACACGAGGTGACCGTCGATGAGCCGACTGGCTACCGCCGGGTCAATTCCAGCCCCTTTGTCCGCTGTGACCTGTTCCACAGCCTGATACTACATCCAGGCCCTGCGATTGATGGTACTGAGTGGTGCGAGGCAGAAAATCGTGCCACCATCGAGTCTCGCCGCGCCCGTAGCTCAGTTGGATAGAGCACCTGGCTTCGAACCAGGTGGTCGGCGGTTCGAATCCGTCCGGGCGCGCCAATCAATCAAAAACTTAGCGCGCGTCGAGCGGTGCTCAATGTACGGAACGTAGCGAAAACGTAGCGTTCGGCGCTACGTTTCGGACCACCTCATCAGCGACGGGCGTACCTGGGACCGCCGAGGGTGTGCGCTCGATCCGCCGGGCCACCGAGAGCAGTTTCTCCGGGGCCAGGTGAGCGTAGCGCAGCACCATCTCGAAGGTTTTCCATCCGCCCAGTTCCATCAGCTCCTGCAGGCTCGTGCCGTTCTGCACGTGCCAGCTGGCCCAGGTGTGCCGCAAGTCGTGGAAGCGAAAGTCGCGGATGTCCGCCTTGCGCTTCGCGGTGTCCCAGGCCGAAGAGCTCTTGAAGATCCGCCGGCCTGCGTAGGTGAACACCCAGCGTTCATCCTGGCCGACGCAGGCCTCCAGCGCGGCGCGAGCATCGGCATTCAAGGGAATGCCGCGACCCTCGCCGTTCTTGGTGGTGCCGTGATCGAGCCAGGCCACGCCCCGCTCGAGATCGACCCGGGACCATTCCAGTCCCAGGATCTCCCCCTCGCGGCAGCCCGTCGCGAGCGCGAAGCCCACCACGGGTTTCAAGTGCCTGGGCAAAACCTCGATCAAGCGCTCGGCCTCCTCGCGCCTCAGGAACCGCACCCGACGGCGCGGTTCCTTCAGCATGCGGATCCTCGGAACTCTGCGCAGCCAGCGCCACTCCTGATGGGCGACGTTTAAAATCCGTCGCACCACTTCGAGCGCGCGGTTGACTGTCGCGTTCGCCACATCATCTTTCGTCGTGCGCTCGACGATGAACGGCTGCAACACCGTCATGTCGATTGCCTCCAGCGTGCGGTTGCGCAGGTAAGGATCCAGCTTTTTCAGATGATCGCGATCATCGGAGAGGCTGTTCTTGTCTGCGAACTCCCGCAGGTAACGCAAGACAGCTTCCTGCCATGCGTGCCCTTGCTGAAAGCCCTGCCGTCGGTCTTCGAGCAGCTCGTTCTTCAGGCGGACGACGTGGGCCGCAGCGTCGGTGCGATGGACACACCGAGTGCTCTGGCATAGTCGTCGTCCGTCGGGGAGAACGAGGTTGATCCACCAGTACCGCGAATCCTTGCGGCGGTAGAGTCCACGTTCACGGGCCATAGAATCTCCATCCAGGCCCGCCCTCGCTGCCTATCGTGTTGCATGTGGGCGTCCAGATCAATGCGGTCGTAGACCTTGCAGCGGCCCTTGCGGATGAAGGGCAGCGCGAGGCCATCGAGAAAGCGCGGGCTGCAGCGGATATAGGCGGCGGCTTCAAGACGAGTGAAGTAGCGCGTCGATTCGGTCAGCGGGGCAGGTGGCGCGCGAGCGGGGCGGGTTTTGGCGACTGGAGCCGACAGGTCGAACGCTAATTGAGCGGAGGAGGCGTTCTTGCCTGTCTGGGGGGTTTTGGTGCGCTGCGAGTTCGGCATGTGCGGTTCCGGTCCTCTCGGGCGGGAATGGGTCAATGTGGATTTTTTGCGCACCGCCATCCGAAATAAAGGGGAGGTTTCTCACAAAAACTGACCAATACCCCGGTTGTTTATTGTTGTCAGATATGACAACATGCAGCCATGGCCAAGTACAGCAAGATCCAGGATCGTCCGGCGGGCGCCAGGGCCATCCAGTCGCTCAAGGCCGAACTGGCGGCGCGTATTGTCGCGTCCCTCGATCGCCTCGGACTGACCGTGCGCGAGGCCCAGGCGCGGACGGGACAAGCGGCGGGGGATTTCTCGCGGCTGCGGGGCGAGCAGCTGGATCGGTTCACTATCGAGCGGCTGCTGGGCATCGCCGAGGCGCTCGGCGAGCCCCTCTCGCTGTCACTGACGGCCGAGGGTGGGAAGGGCGGCCCGGCCGTACCGGCTCCCCTGGCCAGCCACCTGCGGGGGCTGCGCATCCTTTGCCGTCGCTATGCGGTGCGGAGATTGGGGGCCTTTGGATCCGTGCTCAGGGACGACTTCGATCCCAAGCGCAGCGATATCGACCTGACGGTGGAGTTTGGCCGATCGCGGACGTATGGGCCGGCGGACCAGTACTTTCGGTTCAAGGCAGCCATAGAGCGGCTGCTCGGGCGCGAGGTCGACCTGGTCGAGCTGCGCGCCATGCCAGCCTCTCGCCTCAAGCAGTCCATCGAGCGCAACCAGCTGCCGGTCTATGACCAAGCAGCCTGACGTCTACCTGGAGCTCGCACTGCGGGCTCTGGAGCGCGTGCCACGATTCCTGGCAGGACGGACGATGGAGGCGTATCTGGCCGACGACCTGTGCCAGTCAGCGGTGGAACGCCAGCTGGAGGTAGCCGGGGATGCCCTTGGTCAGCTCCGCAAACTTGCCCCCGACCTGTTTGCCCGGATTCCCGAAGGTCCGCTGATCGTCGCGTTCCGGAATGTGCTCGCACATGGTTACGCCACTATCGATCACCGGCGGGTGTACGACGCGGCAACGACCAAAGTGAGGGTGCTGATGGCCGCTATTCAGAGATTGCTTGACGAGTTTCCGGCGGGCTAGTCCGAGTGGCGGCCGCCTCAGGTGTTGGCATTCGGTAGGGATTTTGAGAGTAGGCAGGATAGCCACTGGCTAAGCATTGTTAAACATTTTGGCAATGAGCCGCGGGGTGCAGGAGTGAATGTGACGGATAGCACGAGGCGCCGCCTACCCTGCGTGGCGGCAGTCCTATGTTCTCTTGCCGCGTGTTCGACGATTGACTGGCGTGCTTCATCGACGGATGTCAATTCAATTCCTCTGCGCTTGCGAAGTCCGGATGCGCCGGTGCTGATGGCGACAATTGGCAAAGACCAAGTGCCGCTGTGGTTGGACCTCGGAGATGGCACTCCCCTGACATTGCAGCAGAGCGTCCTAGACGCCGCCAAGGCAATTCCGACCGGTGAATCCATCCAATTGCAAGGTATAGACGGCACCTTCGAGGCGCCAATATTCAAAGTGCCTCGCATTCAAATTGGATCAACTGTATTCACCAATGTTACTGCAAAGCTGGACGTACCTAGAGCCGGCTACATGCCCTCTGATTCGAAACGAGGTGTGCTCGGGAGCGCCCTCCTGAAGGGTGGTGCAGTCGTGCTCGACTACAAGAACCGGCGACTCATAATGCTTTTAGGTGAAAGCGCACGGAAGCGGGCGTTGTGCCAAGGAACTGTTGTGCCGTTCTCGAATGCCTCGCCAGTTTGGAAAGGGGAGGCTGTGACAGAAGCCGAAACTGACTTCGGGCACGTGACGCTTTGGTGGGATACTGGTGCGCAGGCAACGATGCTTAGCAAGTCAGTCAGCCATTCGACGGATCGGATCTATTCCAAACACTTTGTCCTTGGTGGTCGGGACTTCGGTCCATATTCTTTCGGCCTCATTGAGGCATCATTGCCTGGGTTTGATGGCATGGTCGGCGATGATTTCTTCATGCGACACCAAGTGTGTATCGATTACGCCGGCAGTCGCCTTGTAATCGGACCGTAGAGTCACTGATGACGGGCAGCCCTGTTAGCCGGCCCGGAGCGTTGACCGGCAGCCGGCGACTCTCCGCCAAGGTATTGAGCCAGCCACTGCTCGCCAACTTGGCCGGTTGAGCCGATGGCGCTATATGCTCCACCCTCTGCGGCAAGAAGAGATCAACCGAGCCGGATATTTGAAGGCAAACCGAAAACTACTCACCTCCCTGAAAGCTCTCCAACCGCGCCCATCGGTAGAGCTCGTCGGGATAGGCAAACGGTTCTTTCTTCGTCAAAAGCTGCTCCATATCTTGCATAAGCCAAGCACCAAGCTTGGTTTCGGCGACTTCGAAATGCAGCTTGGCCTGCGTGTTCATATCGAGCAGCTGGTCGGCCAGACCGGCGGGCAGCTTTTCGCGCAGATGGATTAGGCCTTGGCGAATACTTTCAAACCCTTCTTCAAAACTCATCGTATCCGGAAAACGGTCCTTACCCTCAATGGCATAGGTGCACACTCTAATTATCTTTCCGACAAGATCTCTTGGAGTGTGAGAAATTATGATCATTGTCCTTCTGGCCTTGGAATGGGATAGCTCCGCGTCCAGTGTTGACTACGGAAGAAGGCAGCGACCTGACGGCTTTCATCAAGCACTGTCTCTAAAACCCCAGTCAGCCGTTGACGCCTGCTGGACCAAAATCTTGGTCAAACTTCAACGCCAATTCACACCGCGGATGCATCAGAACCTGCGCGGCTCCACCCAATTGCAACTCCAACGGACAATGACTTACCCGACACTATTGCGCCGTTGTCATTTTGCAGTGTTGTCTGGCGCAGGCGACCACCTTGGCCACGCCTGCGGCAACGCACTTCTCGTTCATTCTTACATCGTTAGACTGCTTCTGACAGTCGAGTGCCTGCAACTCCGCAAATGGTACAAATTCTAGAAAATCAGCGGGCGGAAGCTTCGCACCCTCCAGCATGCACACACCATACATGGCCGTTCCCGAGCCAATCCTATTCAGCGCTCGCAGGTCGTACAGCCGACCGCCCGCCAATTTGATGAAGGCAGGAAATGTTGCCTTCTCTCGAGGATCGCGATCTGAGTTATCGAGTGACTCGACCCACTCTAAGGTGCCCGACACCGCGTCGCCCTCCGACATGCCGCCATCGCGAAGCTCCGCTAAGTGCATGGCAACCACAGCTCGGGGCAAACAGACATGCATCTCCCACGATGAGAGCTCCGCTACGTCCACTCCGCTATTTGCAGTCTTGACCGGAGGTGCAGAGGTGCAGCCGTCAATACAAGCGCACAGCATTACCGTCACCAGCATTGATTTCAGCATGATGTTGTCCTGCATCGCCTTCAGGTCGGCCCAGGCGCGCGCAGATCAGCGGAGCACGGGTTCCACCAAGTCTCGATCTCGTGGGCGAGTTCTTCGGTAGAGGAAGTATTGCCGGAGTCAAAGCGTTTCAGGCCCCGCTGCACCTTAGTCGAGCACATAGAGCCGGTAAACGATCTCGTCGAGCGACACGTCATTGGGTGGCTGCTCGATGGCCCGCATCGCTTCCTGCTTGGCGGTGTGCGTGCGCATCCTGAATTCAACTATCCGCCATTCTGGTGACTCCTTCAACAGGGCGCGCAATGGCGCTATAGAACGTAGCGAAAACGTAGCGTTTCTTGCGCCTCCATGCGCTTTCATGCCACCGTAGCGTGAGGGCGGGCCTGCTATGTGGTTGAAAACAAAAGCCTAGCCATTCATTCTTGCCACTTCGAACCAGGTGGTCGGCGGTTCGAATCCGTCCGGGCGCGCGAATTAATCAAGGCCCGTTCCGGAGAAATAGGCGTCCGGAATGACCTGTAGTCTATGTGCCGGTAAGCACAGGGTGGGTCTTAATCCGAGGAAATCAGGTGGTCCCAATCAGAGGAAACCGCATAATCGAGCCACGACCTGAAACCATGAACGCTGGCTGCACGCGATTCCATAAGTCTCGGCCCGGCGGTACGTTGGACTGGCACCTCCATTGAGTCAGAGTCGGCCACCGCCTCGAAATGTGCGGAACCGCATATGAACGAAGCCAAAAAATCGACAGGAAGCCCCTCAAGCGCAAACACACGCGCGGTCAGCGATGAAGGCACGGGCGACCATGGATACAAGCAGCGAGTACGGCGCCTGGGAGCCCGATGGGAACATCCCGCAATTTTCCTGGCTCTGCTTTTTCCGCTGTCTCTCGCCGCGCAGGTGGCACAAGAGTTTTCTGAGGTCCACGTCGGCGCGTTCGATGCGGATGCGTGGAACGGAATCGTATTCGAGTCCAAAGCACATGAGCAACGAGTGCCCTTTGCCATTCGCATCGGTTCGAAGACCGGCACCTTTCTCGACGGCAATCGCATCTTTGATGCGGTTAGTTTGGTTGGCCCTCACGCGCCGGATGGATCCTACTCACTTCTCGGTTGGCGACACCGTCCCCGCGCGGCAACCATCACCCTTGAATGGTCCCGCATTGACGAGACAACAGTGGTGGGGAGGCTCAAGGCTCCGGAAGATGTGCAACTCGTGCTGGAGGCCTACAGTCCGGGCGCCGGCGATTTCGCGGGAACCTACAGCGTCAGCCCAGAAGACGGTCAGATCAATGGGGAGCATTTCATAGACGGTGTATTCGGCGAGGCTGCCCACTTCGTTGTGGCTGTTGATCGCCCCGTGGTCGGCGCCGGGCTATTCTCCGAGGTAAACCAACTGCAAAAAATGCTGGATGCCGGCCAATTAGCAAGCCCTTCGAAGGAGAACAAAGCCGACGTAGTTGGCGTTCAATTCGCAGTTGACAGCCATCAGTCGCATGGAGCGGCGGGTCTTCAATTTGCGGCGTCAGCCAGGCTCGGCGCTCATTTCGTCGCCAAGATCGGCTGGAATCCCGCGGAGATGTCGGAATACGTTCATCGACTGCTGGCCTCAGGGCAGATCGATTCGATTCTTAATCGTAAGGCGGAATCTTATGCCGGCCGTCGACCTCACATCACTGGGCTCTTTGCAGGCGCCCCAGAAGCCATCGGCAATTCCCTGTTCTGGAACAGCTTGTACGTTCCGTCACTTGGCCTGGAGTTTCCCAGTATCAGTCGCAATTGGGCTCATGGCTTTGGCGGATGGGTTGTTGGTGAGTGGGACTGTTTTTTTGGCTCGCTTCTGACCAATGTTGAGGATTCGCAGCAGACAACGGCTGGTGTGCGGGCAATTCTCCTGGCTCAATCTCCAAATGGAGTTGTCCCTAATGTCGATGCCGCTAACGGTATCAGCCCAGATCGATCGCAGCCTCCGGTCGGCGCCTACATCGTATGGAAAAACTATGCGCGAAACCCCGACATTGAGCAGCTGCGGTGGGCATACCCCAGACTGAAGAAGTGGCATGAATGGTGGCTCGCGAACCGCGGCGATGGACAGGCCTGGAGAGATGGGAACCAGGACGGTTTGCTTGAGTGGGGCAGCGACCGAGGCGCGACCTTTTCGGTTGGCGGGCGTGGCTTCCTCGTCCAGGCCAAATGGGAGAGCGGCATGGACGACAGCCCAATGTACGACGACGTTACCTACAATCCGAAGACCTACACGATGGACCTCGATGATGTCGGCCTCAACTCTTTGTATGCCCTGGATGCCGAATGTCTGGCCAAAATCGCCGCCATTCTCGGCTATGAGGATGACAACCGACGTTTCGTGGCTGAGTACGACAGAGTTAAAAACCTGGTGCGCCAGCTCCTTTGGAACGAGCAGGATGGCATTTTCGAGAACCGGTATTGGGATGGCCGTTTCTCGAAGAGACTCTCGCCCACGAACTTCTATCCGCTACTCGCCGGTATCGCCACAACCGCACAGGCAAAACGCATGGTGCGTGAGCATTTGCTCAATCCCGAGGAGTTCTGGGGCAAGTACGTCATTCCAACGACTTCTCGGAACGACCCGGCATTTCAGGATCAGTACTACTGGCGAGGCGACATCTGGGGACCTACAAATTACCTCGTGTATCAGGCCATCAATCGCTACGGCGAAGACGAAGTAGCGCTGGAGTTTGCCGAGAAGAGCTATGAACTGTTCATGGAGGACTGGCAGGCCCATCAGCGAACCAACGAGCAATACTATGCCTGGGGAGGAAGCGCTGGAGGAGACGTTCACTACACCTGGGGCGCCCTCTTGTGCCTCATTACGATGGAGCAGTTCATCGACGAGAATCCCTGGGACGGCCTTCGCTTCGGGGCACTGCAACCTCGGCGCGAAGGTCAACTCCTCGGTGTCAAATGGAAGGAGCATCGCTATGACGTGACGATCGGCCCCGCTCTCACTTCAGTCAGGCGCGACGGTCAGGCTCGCTTCGCCGCCAATGCGGGTGTAGTTGTACGGAACTACAGCGTGACGCCCGATGGCCTGTCGTTTTCGATAAGGACGGCTCGCACTACCCGGATCGAGACCATGGAAACAAAGTCAGGTTCCGTCTCACTAATGGTTGATGGTGGTTCCGCGCGCCATCTCCCCGTACGGGATGGAGTTGTTTCATTTGCGGTTCCCGCCGGGAGCCATAGCATTTCGGAAACCTGGGGCGATCGCCCCTGAGTGTCATGGGAAACATCAAGGGACCGGGTCGCGCACCTCACCGACGCCATTTAGCCCTATGATTCAAGATCTTTCTGTTGAGCATCACCCTCTCGGTTCGCTTTTTCCTGAGCTGAATCATCGAATGCTGGCGGAGTACCAGCTGCACCCCAAGCAGGTCGACTTCTTTCACGAATATGGCTACTTAAGCGGAGTCCGCATTCTCTCGGACGAGCAGGTGGAGGCGCTCAGACAGGAGCTGGCTCGGCTGCTGGATGCGTCACCAGAAGAACGAGGATTGTTTTACGAATACAACTCGAACGAGTCAACCGATCCCAACCAGGTGCTGTTCCATGCGCTCGGCGCCTGGCGCACCGCGCCAGGCTTTCACGATCTGCTCTGGCACCCGGCATTTACTGTTCCGGCGGCGCAACTGTTGGGCGGCTCCGTTCGCTTCTGGCACGACCAGCTGTTCTGCAAACCCGCTCATCACGGCGGAGTTGTGGCCTGGCACCAGGATTACTCTTACTGGACCAGAACCCAACCGCTTGCCCACCTGACTTGCTGGATTGGTCTCGATGATTCGAACCGTAATAACGGATGCGTGCATTACATCGCTCGCAGCCATCGCTGGCCGGATCTGCCCATCACCGGGCTGGCAGGAGATATGACCGCTATCAATGCAGTCCTGAACGAGGAACAGCGAAGTGAGTTTCAACACCCCGTCGCGGTTGAATTGAAGAAAGGCGAAGCCTCGTTCCATCATCCACGTCTGGTGCATGGATCATTTGCAAACCTTTCTGATCAATCCCGCCGCGCGACCGTAATTAACGTCATGAAAGATGGTGTGCGCTCGGCAAGCAATGACCCGTTGCTTCGAGGCGTACCGGCAATCCCAGCCGGCGAGAAGGTCGGAGGGCGGTTCTTTCCGCTGCTATATGCTCCAGCCGCGCGGTCCTGAAATGTGCGAAGCAAATCGCCTTTATTCACGGACGGCCTTGCCTCGTAATTATTGAATTGAATATCTCTTGTGTGTCTGTCGCCGGAATTGCGATCGCATATTGAGGTCGACGGACAGCTTCTCGCCGACGGTGTACCGCGGGCGCATCGAGGGCGCCGCGGGTATTCACTGTCGAAAAGCCGGCCGTCGCGGATGCTCGATTGCTACGCGAAGGGGCGGGGACTATGACACAGTACAATAGGTCACTCGTCACCGGGCTGACCCTTGTCGCTACGCTGGGGGGGCTGCTCTTCGGTTATGACACGGCGGTCATCTCAGGCGCCGTCAGCGCGATTGACGCGAATTTCATCGAGCCATTGAATCTGTCCGAAACCGCCCGCAGCAGCCTGTCGGGCTGGACGGTCTCGAGCGCGCTGTTCGGCTGCATCATCGGTGCGGTGATCGCCGGTTGGGTGGCCAACCGACTTGGTCGCAAGGGGGGCTTGCTGGTCGCGGGCGCGCTCTTCCTCCTATCGGCGGTGGGCTCGGCCTATCCCGAGCTCGGCATCGGGCCGATCGGCGGCATGGGGCCGCGGGCGCTGACGCCATTCATTTTCTACCGGATCCTCTGCGGCGTCGGCGTGGGCATCGCTTCGATGCTCTCGCCGCTTTACATCGCGGAGATTGCGCCGAGCCAGATTCGCGGGCGGCTGGTTTCCTTCAACCAATTGTCGATCGTGTTCGGCATGCTGCTGGTCTATTTCGTCAACTGGGCGATAGCGTCCCAGGGCGACGACGCGTGGAT
>WNFI01037157.1_pt2 | contig 85896 bp, 86 predicted proteins | sample 5400471 | NCBI WGS metagenome assembly WNFI01 (sample SAMN13153348, study PRJNA577476) | soil metagenome | isolation source: 100 cm saprolite on Douglas fir-dominated hillslope | place: USA:California | collected 2013-09-17 | reverse complement strand
GCGGACCCTCGCGTACGGTATCCACCAGGAAGGGACTGATCCAGTGCAAGCGCGCGATCACAGCAGCGCAGCGCCTCCTCTTCCCGTCCGAGCGCGCGCAGTGCTTGGGCGAGGTTCAGGAGAACGGTTGGACGGTCGGGCTTGAGTTCCAGCGAACGCGCCAGGAGACGGGCGCCGCCCAGATGATTTCCGAGCTGCCCGAGCGCGACACCGAGAAGTTGCATCAGATCTGGATCATCGGGGGCCCGGCGCAGCAAATTCTCGTATGCCGCCACCGCCTCGCGCAGGCGCCCTGCGCGATGGTCGCGTACGGCTGACTCCAGCTCGCGGCGTCTGGTTGGGTCGATGGCGCTCATGTCTCAGTATCCAATACTTTTGCCCGTCGCTGCCACTCGGGTCATACTTGGTTTGTGCTCTCCTCCGATCCCGAAGTGCTGCTGGGTCTTGCGCGGCAGGACCTGGCAAGCGGCCAGCTTGCAGCCGCAGAGGCGAAATGCCTGCGAGTGCTCGGTCCACACCACCATCACCCAGGCGCGCTGGAAGTGCTCGGGGAGGTGCTCCTTTCTCAAGGGCGGCATGAGGACGCGGTACGAGTCTTCAATGCGCTCACGCTGATGCAGCCGACGGTCGCCAGACATTGGCAAAATCTTGGCACTGTTCTGCGCCCGGCCGGGCGGCACGCGCAAGCCCTTGCGGCATTCGAGCGCGCATTGCAGCTCGCTCCGCCGTCGGCAGGCCTGCTGTACAACCTGGGCGCGTTGCAAATGGACCGTTTTGACTACAAGGCGGGCCACCTCGCGCTGCGTGACGCCGTGGCAATTGCGCCGCGCGATGCAAGGATTCGTCTCGCCTTCGCGCAGTGTTGTTACGATCTCGGACGGCGCGAGGAAGTCTTGGCGGCCGTGGAAGACTGGGAAAAGCTCGAAGGGCTCACCGTCGAGCTCACCGTACCGATTGCCCTTCTTCTCGTTGTGGCGGGAGCACTGCACCAGGCACAGGCGGCAGTACAGCGGCTGCTGGCGAATCCTCCGCAGAAAGGGCGCGCAGCGGTAGGATTTGCGTTCATCCTTGAGCGCCTGCATCGCCTCGACGAGGCGCGTACGGTCATGGAGCGCCTCGAGCTCAATGATCCGAGTCTCGACGCAGATCCCGAGAGGCTGCTGATGTCCGCCGTGTTGGCCGACAGGGCCAGGCAGCACGGGGAAGCCTGCCGGCACCTGAGCTTGGCGCTGAAGAACCAGCAGGAATTCATGCACCGGTACAATCTCCTCTACCCACTTGCCAAGGCTTGTGACGCGCTGGGGCGCTACGACGAAGCGTACGCCGCGGCCGAAGAAGCCCACCGCTCGCAGCAGGCATTTCTGGAGGTCGTGAGGGGCAAGTCGTCCGAAGAGGACTCGCAGCTTTGGTCGCTCACTGCGGACGGATGCGACCCGGCGGATATTGCCGTCTGGGAGAGCGTCGGGCCCGCAATGGAAGACAGTCCGGTCTTCATCGTTGGCTTTCCGCGCTCGGGGACCACACTGCTCGAGCAGGTGCTGGATGCACATCCCCTGCTCCAGTCCATGGATGAGCAGCCATTTTTGCTGAGAGCCGTCGTTCAAGTCACGAATCGCGGTATCCATTATCCTGCCGAGCTCGGTAAGCTGACGCAGGAAGCCCTCGACGACATCCGCGCTCACTACTGGGACGGTGCGCGAGAAAGGGCGCGCCTGCTTCCAGGCCGGCGACTGGTGGACAAGAACCCGCTCAACATGATCTTGCTGCCGTTGATTCGACGGTTGTTTCCCAATGCACGCATCATTCTCACCATCCGTCATCCTTGCGACACCGTGCTGAGCTGCTTTCTGCAGCACTTCCGCTCAGACCTTGCGCTCCTGTGCCGAGACCTGACTACACTGGCCATGTCTTACTCCCGCGCCTTCGGTTTCTGGTATTCGCAGTGGCCCCTGCTGCGCCCGTTTAGCTACGAGTTGCGATACGAACAGCTTGCCGCGAACTTCGCGACGGAGGTCGAAAAGCTGAGCGTGTTTCTGGAGTTGCCCTGGCACGAGGCCATGCTGGCTCCCGGGGAGCACGCCCGCGCCAAAGGATTCATCGGCACGCCGAGCTACGCTCAGGTCATCGAGCCGGTCAGCAACCGATCCGTGGGCCGGTGGAAGCACTACGAGCGGTACTTCGGGGAAGACGTGCTGGCCATCCTGAAGCCCTGGATCGAGCGCTGGGGCTATTCTCTCAGATAATCACTACATCGGATCCATACCGGGTCGCTGGGCGCGTGTCGTCATCTCCTTGCCCTGCAGCTCGTCCTGGAGAATTCGCGCTGAGGTCTTGCATATTTTCGTTTCGAAACGCGTGCCCAACGGACGTTCGCGGCGGCAGTAGTACACCTCGTTCCCACGCGCCTGGCTTTCGGGCTTGTAACCCTTCGCGAGAATCTGCTTGAGCTGTTCGGCCGTCACCGTGTCGTCCACCAGGACCACCCGCACCGGCTTCTTCGCAGCAGAGCCAGCGGTAGCAGCATCGGGCGACTGTGCCCCGGGCGATGTCGAGGAGCTGCCCGGCTGAGTGCCGTCATCCGATTTGCCGCCGGATGAGGGGTCCGGAGTTGCCGCCCCCGGGGTCGTAGTGGTCGAGGCACGTGGCGCCGCAGCCGGGGATGGCGCATTTGCTCCCGGAGGAGCCGCAGGAGACGATTGCGCCGGCGGCTGACCCGGCTCCTCAACCGCATTCGAGCCGGAACCGGCAGCAAACGCTTGAGCGGCCGCACAAGCGCAGATTACGAGCAGCAGGCGAGCGACAGCACTCACGACACCTCCACTCCCTATGGTTGATAATCCGGCGCGAAAGCACATTAGCGTCTTTCGTACTGTTGCGAAAGCCTTCATGGGCGTCCCGGAACCAAGCGCTACCAATGTTCTATCGGGCAGTGCGGTCGAGCTCGTTCACCATAGCGAAGTCAACATCTGCTCGCGTAAGGTCCCTGTTTACCTCATAGGCCAGTGCCCTAAACCGATAGGCGAGGGCATCCTTTGGGTTGAGCGTGATCGCGGCGGTGAGGTCGGCAATGGCGGCATCGGGCTCGTGATTTTCAAGCCGCGCATATCCACGCCCGCGAAGTGCCTCGGCATCGTTAGGATTAACTGATATGGCGTGACTGTAGTCGTCGATCGCACCTCGATTGTCTGCGTCCTGCTGGCGTAGGAAGGCGCGATGGCGGTAGGCCAAGACCTCGTTGGGATTGATTTGGATCGCTCGGCTGAGATCGGAGAGGGCGCGGTCGTGTTCGTGCTTGGCAGCGAACGCCTGCCCACGGTTGAGGTAGGCTGCGGATTGATTGGGATCGAGCTTGATGGCATTGGTGAAATCAGCGATCGCCAAATCCCAACTCGACCTGCCCAGATAGGCCACGCCTCGATTTACGAGGGCGCCGTACAATGTGGCATCGAGATTGATCGCGTCTGTAAAATCAGCGATAGCGCGATCACGATGGCCCTCAGCCAGGAAAGTGTTTCCCCGCGCCTCGAAAGCCTTGGCGTCGCGTGGATTGAGCGCTATGGCGTTGTCAAGCTCCGCCTTCGTTTTGGCACCTCCCTTGCCCTGCACGCTCAATCGCCGATCTTCACCGGCGCCGGCCGCGTTGGGGTCCAATCGAATCGCCTCCTTTGCGTCGGCAGCCGCCCTTGCGCCATCACCCTTCGCACGGTAGGCGACGCCGCGGTCGCGCCACGCCATCGCATTCGTCGGGTCCTGCTCGATTGCCTTCGTATAATCAGCAATCGCGCGATCCAGTTCACCGCGATGAGCGTAGATCGTGCCACGGCTGACATAAAGCGCCGCATCTTTCGGGTTCAGCAGCGTCGCCTTATCGAGATCGGCGAGGGCTTGGACGAGGTCGTCACGCTTCATGAGAATAGTGGCGCGGTTGATGTAGGCCGAAGCCAAACTCGGGTCGAGGGTCAAAGCATCGTTGTAGTCAGCCAAGGCTTCGGGATCATCGCCTTTTTGAAAATGGACGAGTCCTCGATTGAGATAAATCTTGGCTCGTAAACCACGCCCAACGGAAAGTTTCAACACGGCCGTATAGTCGGAGATCGCACGACCGAGGTCACCCTTCTTTTGAAAGAGGGACCCTCGGTTTAACAGGGCAACCGAGCGACTATCTTCGTCCTCACGCAGGTCCTCTATAATATTCGTGCACGCGACGATTGCGACCTCTGGGTTGCTGGAACTGCATCCGTTTCTATCGCTGCTGTGGCCTCCTCCTTGACTCGATTCTTGACCAGCAGCCCGCTGCGCCGCGGCGGCAAGTACCAGAATCGCGATTGTTGGAAGAAACGCGGCTCGCAAGATGCTGATAGTGATCCGGCCGCTCTTTCCTTCTGTTGATGAACTCACGCGATAGTTCCGCCCGGGTCTCCCGGATTTAACTAAAGCAAGCGACCACACATTGGCCACCTCCCTGGCGCCCGTGTGGGGGCTCAGCCCTACCACGTGTATATAACACCCGGACGCGCTAATGCAATATTCCCGGCGTCGCGACGTCAATCCCGTGCCGGAAAATGCCCACGGCGTTTTCCGCCAATCAAAAAAGGCGGCGGGCGCACGCCCGCCGTCCTAGTCGTCGCAGAGGCTCCTTGACCGGAGCTCTTAGAAGTCGACCGTCACGCTGAGGTACAGGAACCGACCCGCTGTGTCGTACAGGGACGGATACGTGTTGCTCTCGGCGTAGATCGAGTTGCCGCCAGAGTTGATGGTGTCGAGGAGCGGCGGATCCTTATCAAGGACATTGTTGACGCCGGCGCGCACGGTGATCTTGTTCCACGCATACGACGCACGCAAGTCGAGGTAGCTGATCGTCGGAATGTTGGAGTCCACCGGGGGCCCGGCGAGGGCAATAACCGCTGCTCCTACGTAATCCGGATTCCCCGGGTCGATGAGTGTATTTTTGGCCTTGCCGAAGAAACGCCACGTCGCGCCTACACCGACGCCGGTCAGAGGCGTATCCCAATCCGTGGCAAACCGGTGCCGCCATTTCGGGGTCACGGGTGCGCAGGAGGGTCCGAAGCGCCCGGAGCAGTCGAAGGTCGGCGATGCACCCGGCGTGGTGAGCAGCTTCAGCAGATACGTGCCATCCAACCGGGAGCGCAGCTTGCCAAAGCTTCCCATATCGAACCGGTAGGCCATGCTCACATCGACCGACTTGTTCTCGAGGCCGGCCAGGTTCACGAGCGGATCGATCGTGTAGCCCTGCGGGCTCGACCACAGCGTTCCATTCGAGTCGCGATGGATCGCCTGACACCAGACACTGGCCGCATCGCCGCTGGCGATGCAGTTCGTCTGGATCAGGTTGGGGCCATACGATGTGATGACGCCCGTCATCTTGATGTCGGTGTAATCGATCGTTGCGCTGAACCCCGGCACGAAGGACGGCGTGAACACCAGGCCGACGGCCGTAGTCTTGCCTTCTTCCGGCCTCAGGCTCAGGTTCCCGCCCTGCTGGCCGTTGTATTGCCCCGCGGCTGACGTCAACAAAGGCGATCCATACTGGGCGGGGTTCAAGCCCGTGAGCGCGCACTGCGCAGCCGTGTACTTGGTTCCAGGTGCGCAAAGATCCGTGCCGGAATCGAGGGCGACATATGCTTGCTTGTAGGTCTCGGCGAGGTTGGGCACCCGCACGGCCTTGTTGTAGCTCGCCCGCAGCCGTATATCCCCGACTGGGGCCCACTCGACACCGAACTTGTAGGTGCTCGTATTGAAGCCGCCCGAGTAGCTCGAGTAGCGGTAGCCGGCTTCGAGGTCGAGCGTCTTCACGAACGGTAGATCGTGCACGAGAGGCATACGCGCCTCGGTAAAACCTTCCCAGACGTGGTAGCTCGCTGCGAAACCCGTGGTAGGAGAGCCGATACCCGACAGGTCGCCCGAGACGAATTCTTCGTCCGGTCGGAATTGGGTCGTCTCGCGACGGTATTCGGTACCGAACACGACCTTCAGGCCCTCCTCCGCGGTGGGCAGCTTGACCCCCGCATGCGTCAGGTCGCCGCTGACGAACGCCGTCATGATGTCCTCCTGCGAGTTGCCCGTAACGATCGAAGGCACGGAGAAGTACGCCAACGACTTGGGATCAACACCAAGCGTCGGATTGAAGATGTTCCAGGGCACGCAACCCGTCTGGTGGCCTTGGCAAACGATCTGCCCTGAGACCGGATCCCGCACCGCGAGCAGGGCATCCTGCATCTTCGCCGAGGACGTATCGTTCTGGTGGGTGTCGGTGAAGCGAGTTCCGCCGTAGGTCAAGGACGCATCGTAGGTCCAGTCCGGGACCAGCTCGCCGCGCGCCCCGAATACGCCGCGATACGTCGTATGGGAGTACTCGTCCTCGCGCGGGCCGCCCTCGATATTGCGGCGCCCCATCAAGAGCTGGGCATTTCCCGTCGTGGCGTTGTAGTTCTGGGCGAGAGTCGAGGTCGGGCTGCAGATCTTGCCAAACTCGTCCGCCGTCAGGTACGGGTTCATCCCGGTGTTGCCAAAGGCGCCAACACCGCAATTGACGTTGTAGTTTCCGTCTCGAAAGCCCGTTACCGGATCGTTGGCGAAGCCGCTGCCGATGAACAGGCCCGCCGGAGCGTAGTTGCCTCGCGTGTTGTCGTCCATGAACATGAACTCGGTGTACGCCTCGACGTGGTCATTGAACTTCAGGTGCCCGAAAGTTCCGGCCGTGTAGCGCTCGTCGATACGCTGCAGATAGTGGGTGGCCGCGTAGTTGTATCGCTGGTAGCGATTGACCAACGTGCCGGTCGCAGAGATCTGCTGGGGAGCACCGGCGGTGCCAAAGATTACCGCTGGCGCCGAGTTGCTCGAGCCGCCGCAGCGGTACGGAGCGAACGAGCCGTAGCTCGTGAGGTCATGCCCATTGTCCAGCACACAGGCTGCATGATCGCGATGATCGGCCGTGATGGGTGAATTGCGGCGATAGCCGAGATAGCCTTCGAAATTACCCGCGCCGTCCGCGAAGTTGTGCCCCATGACCAAGGTGATGTCCTTGTTCTCGCCGTCCCAGTTGGTGCCGGATACGGTTGGGAAGTTGCGCTTTGCCAGCAGCGGGTTGATCCAGCCCTCATGGTTGGAGTGGTTGTAGATGCCAACGTTCGAATCGAGCCGCACGCCCTCGAAATGGTCGTTCATGACGAAGTTCACGACGCCCGCCACGGCGTCCGCGCCGTACGTCGATGAAGCGCCACCCGTCAGCACATCCACGCGCTCGACCAGGGCCACGGGAACCTGGTTGATATCCGCGGCGGAGCCGTAGCCCAGATTCGTGGTAGCGGGCGCGCCGGCGCCGGGATCGCCGCCCATCAGGCGCCGACCGTTGACCAGCACCAACGTGCGCTGCACACCGAGTCCGCGGAGGTTGATGGTCGCGACACCGGTCGAGCCCATCGACAAGCCCGAGCCTTGGTCGGCAACGACCTGCGGCAAGCTGTTGAGCAGATCCTCGATCCTCGTCACACCCGTGGATTTGATTTCCTCAGCGCCTGCGCTGTCGATGAATGAGTCATGGCGCCCGCCGCAAAGGCTCCGCCGCCGAATAGTGCCATGCGCACGAATCGTCTAAGAATGAGATTCTGTTCCATAGGCATTGGTCTTTTGCTCCCTAAAAATGGAATAGTGGAAAAGTCGCAAAATTCGCGCTGCGCATCCCGTGTAAATATGTGTCAAGGCAGCGACAAGTTCTGTCAGTGCCCGCCAGTATACGGTTTTCTAGGGCCGCGACAATACGAAAACGGACATTCCCGCGTGTATGCGTGTTGCTCATCTGCAACATTTGCGCGGCGCACCGGAACTTGACTGAGGGTCGCAGATCGAGGGCGGCGAAATCTCCTACGGGAGCCGATAAGCGGCCGCCACGAGCGCTCCTACGGGAGCCGATAAGCGGCCGCCACGAGCGCGCCGATCTTCTCGCCCATCCGGGCCCCCACCTCGCCCGAGTTCCGATAGTGCACGCCGTCATAGATGCGAGCCTCGGATACTTCGTGCTCCAGATCCTCGGTGCGCGTCCACCGGCGAGTCACGCCAGGGGCGGTATTGCTGGTCGTGCTCAAGGTCGGCAAGACTCCATTACCGTTTTCGATGCGAATAACCGTGGCGATGATCGCCGCAATCAGGCAGTGCGCGCACGGATACTCCGGTTGGACCGGCGTGACAATCATCGGCACCCACTCGGGATCGCGTTCGGTCGCGGCGTTATCATCACGATCTCCGTTGCGAATGGCGGTGATCGGCCTCCAAAACTGGTAGTGGTATTTGGCCTCGAAGACGGCAATCTCGCCGTCGTTCATCGCGGCGGTCACGGCGGCATAGAGCCGGGCGTTACGCGTCACATCCCGCCCGGAGGCGATGGCGACAGAGCGCACGACGCCCATATGGACATCGGGAAGCGCGGTAGCCCAAAAACGCGCTATCTCGGTTTGCTCTGGTGTGCGTACCTTGCTCGTGGCAGAGCCGATGGCTTTTACCTCGTTGTAGTCTCGTGCCCACAGCGCGCTCTTGAGAGCGGGCGGGGGTCCTGGCCGAAACTGCTCAGCGCTCTTCATGAACCAGGGCCGATGCTGCGCAACCGCGTATCCGAGCGGAAATACCGTCGGCACATACACGCCCGGCGCTGTCAGCGGACGGTAAGGCTCTATCTTCCCGATGTCGTCGGTGTGTTTTGCGAGCACGTCCGCCGCCGCCCGTCCGCCGATGTTGACGCCGTCCATTCGCGCTTGATCGTCCGCGATCGTCCCGAGTACCTGCCTGTAAACGGCCTCGATCCGCGCCTGCAGCGCGGGTGCCTCGTGAAGCAGCACGGAGCGGCTCGCGGCGGCGATGGCCGCATCGATCGAGGCGCCATCGCTCGGCCCGAGATAATCGGCGACCGTATCGGCACGCGCGCCGAGCGCGACTAACAAGAAAGCGATAGCTCCCCAACGGCAAACGGAACCGCTCATGAACACCCCCGGTTTTTAGAATCCGGCAATTCTGGACTTTTTGCTGAGCATTGGCGAGGCGCAAATCCGTCCGCAGTGGCGCGAGACCTGGCCTTGGTGGCCCGAGAATCCCACGCGACTGGAAGATTTCCTGGGCTATACGGGCGCGCGCGCGGAGCCCGCCTATCTTTTTGAATCGCATAAGTACGGCTACGATTTCGAAACGCTGTCGAGCGTCCTGTCCGACGCCGGTTTCAGCGATATTTCCCGCTCCAACTACATGGCAAGCGAACACGCGGCATTGTGTGTGGATCGGCCGCAGCCTTCGCGTGGTGGGCGTCTTTGAAATATTGATCCACATGTGCCAAATGCGTACCGAGGTTACGCTCGCCCGAGCGCAGCAATTCGCTCAATGCCGGGCTCGGCAAGAAATCACAAATCATGTGAGTGCGCGCCAATGTCGGGTGCGCATTCCAAACCGCATGAGTCGCGCTGTTATTCAGAACCCAGACTTCGTCAGGCTGCATCGAATAGCAAAGTCCTCCGGCGACCATATGGACCGATGCGTTGGTCTCGACAGGCACATGTATCCGCAGCGTCTTTTGCGCACACACCCTCCCACCAAAGTAGCTTTGTCGAGGAGTGGATGGCCAGGTATATCGAGCATCTGGCGGAACGCGCTTAAGGGCCCGGCGGCGGCGCACCGAGCGCGACCAACAAAGGAGCGATAGCTCCACAGCGGCAAATAGAAACCCTAACGAATACCTCCCGTTTATCGACGCCGCCATATAGTGGACACCATATAGTGGGCTTTTGCTAAATACTAAAAATCCTATACCATCGCTTTATTGTCTTGCATTAGTATGTTTCCAACAGTTGGGCCTCGACGGCGGGATATGATTGTTGCGTTAACGCGACAGTGCCAAAAAAAGCGCGCACTCTACTAGCCGTAGGGTTCCGACATCAATAAAGGGAGGTTTTCATGTACCAGTTTTTATCCGCCTTCAACAAGCGGTTACTTCTTGCTGCGGCTGCGGCTGTCGCTCTGCCCAGCATGTCTGCCCTCGCGCAGCAGGCACCTGCCGTATCGGCCGAACCCCTGCAGGAGATCATCGTCACGGGTTCCCGCATCGCCGCGCCGAACGCGGTCAGCACGAGCCCGATACAGGTATTGTCGTCGAAATATATCGAAACGTCCGGTAAGACGGATATCAGCGACCTCATCACCCAGCTGCCGCAGAACTTCAACAATTCATTGGGCCAGGACCTCGGCAACGGCACGAGCGGTTTGACCACCGCCGGCGGCGTCGCCACCGCGGACTTGCGCGGCCTCGGTCCGAACCGGACACTGGTCCTCGTGGACGGCCGCCGCCTCGGCCAGGGTTCTCCCTACACCTTCATCCAGTCGCCGGCGCCCGACCTCGACCAGATTCCGGCCGGTCTGGTCGAGCGTGTCGAAGTCGTCACCGGCGGCGCTTCCGCGGCTTACGGCTCGGACGCCATCGCCGGCGTCATCAATTTCATCATGAAGAAGAACTTCGAAGGCTTCCAAGTTGACGGGCAGCTGGATGAAAACTGGCACGACAACGGCAACACGTACATGCAGAACTTGGTGAGGGGATTCAACGCCTCCGTGCCCGCCACCGGCACCAGTAAGGACGGACGTCAGCGCAATTTTGACATGCTGATGGGCACCAATTTTGCGGACGGCAAGGGCAACATCACCGCCTTCTTGAGCTACCGGCACGCCGATCCGGTGGCGAGCAGCCAGCGCGATTTCGGCGGCTGCCAATTGTTTCCCAAGTTCGACGCCAACGGCAACGTCGATGGCACGAAATGCGGTGGTTCGTCGAATTCGAACTTCATTAACCCGGCGACCGGGCCCAATGCCGGAACCCACTACAGCGTCTACGGCAACAGTTTCGTCCCGCGCGGGTCGGTGCTCACGACGCCCCCGGCATCCTTCAATTCTCAGCAATACATCTACATGACGCGGGAAGACGATCGCTACAACGGCGCATTCTTGGCGCACGACGAGGTCACCGACTACTTCCAGCCGTATGCTGAGTTGTATTTCATGGACGACAGGACGCACCAGGCAATCGCGCCCGCGGCCTTGTTCAGGGGCAGTGATCCCAACGATCCCTTCGCGGCCGGCAATTACAACGTCAATTGCGACAACCCGCTGCTGAGCGGGCAGCAACGCGGCATTTTGTGCTCTCCCGCGCAGCTCGCGTACGTCGCCAACCCGGTCAATGCGGGAAAGGCGTGCATCTATAACACCGCCGCGGACGGCACTGTTTCGTCTCCCAATTGCGCCAACGTCGAGATCGGCCGCCGCAACATCGAGGGCGGTTCACGCCTGTCGGATTTTCAGCATATAAACTACCGGGCGGTTTTCGGCACCAAGGGCAACTTCCTCGATGATGCGTGGAGTTATGACCTCTATGGGCAGTACTACTACACGAGCTTTTTCAACTCCAACCAAAAGTACTTGAATTTCGCCAACATCGACAAGGCGCTGCAGGTCACAGGGACAGCCGCCAACCCGGTGTGCATCAGCGGGGGATCGTGTGTTCCGTACAATATGTGGTCCGACGGCGGAGTGACGCAGCAGGCGCTCAATTACCTGTACCTGACCGGCACCGGTCAGGGAAACTCGACGTTGCGCACAATACATGCCGAATTGACCGGCCAGCTCGGCAAGTACGGCGTCACATCGCCGCTGGCGAATGACGGCGTCGCCGTGAACGTCGGGTTCGAGCATCGGAACGATCACGAGTTTTTTGCGCCGGACTCCGCGGAACAGAGCGGTCAGCTGTCCGGGTTCGGCAGCGCCGCGGTGCCGATCGACAACAGTCTCTCGGTCAAGGAAGGGTTCGCCGAAATCCGTGCACCCCTCATGCAGGATAAGCCCTTCGTCAAGGATCTGTTGTTCGATACCGGCTACCGCTATTCGTCTTATTCGACCGACGTGAAGACCCACACCTACAAATTCGAGCTGCAATATTCGCCGATTGCCGATTATCGGTTCCGCGCCTCGTATGACAAGGCGATCCGCGCACCCAGCATCGTCGAGCTGTACAATCCGCAGCTCGTCGGCCTGATTCAGTTCGGCAACGACCCCTGCGCACCGCCCATCACGTTCACGCTCGCTCAATGCGAACGCACGGGCGTAACCGCTGCGCAGTACGCTGCGGGCAGCATTCCGCAGGGCGCGGCCGGGCAATTATCGCAGCTGACGGGCGGCAATCCGGTGCTGAAACCCGAGCAAGCGGAGACCTACACCTTTGGCGTCAACTTCGCCCCCAGCCAAGTACCGGGGCTCTCGGGCAGCATTGACTACTACCACATCTCGATCACGGATGAGGTCACGACCATCCCGGCAGCCGTCATTCTCAATACTTGCGCCAATACCGGTGACCCGACCTACTGCAGCCAGATCGTGCGTGAGAGGAACGGAAGCTTGAACGGCAACAGCTTTGCGACCGGCGGCTATTTCATCCAGACCAACATCAACGCGGGCGCCGCGCTGGTCAGCGGCATCGATTTGCAGTTGAACTACAAACATGACCTGCCGCCGGGCTTCGGTGCCCTCGCATTCGAGATGAACGGCGCGTACTTGCAGCATGCGAAAGCGACGCCGCTGCCGGGCCAGCATACCTACGACTGCGCCGGGCTCTTCGGCTTCACCTGCCAGACGATCAACCCGCGTTGGCACCACATATTCCGCACGTCATGGATAACGCCGTGGGATGTCACGGGGTCGTTGACGTGGCGCTATATCGGCAAGGTCTCGCAAGACAACAACACCGGGGATCCGACCCTGCACTTCGCCACGTGGAGTGCGTACGACTTTTTCAATGCGACCATCCCGTCGTACAGCTACATGGACCTCGAGGCCACCTGGCATGTTAATAAGATCCTGACGGTACGTGCCGGTGCCAACAACGTGCTGGATAAGGACCCGCCGCTCCTCAACTCGCAGATCGTTTCCGGCGGTGCGGCAAACACCTACGACATCTACGATATGTTCGGACGGCAGTTGTTCGTGGCGTTCACGGCAAAATTCTAAGCCCCCCACGATAATTCGATGATCGAGTAAAGCGGCCCTTCGGGGCCGCTTTTTTTTTGCGCCAAGCGAGCGCACTCACTGGGGGATGAAGCGGGGCATCGGGCTGCCGGCCGCGTCGGACCTGCTGCCGTTCGGACCTCAATACGGGACAAAAGCATGAAAAATCAGCGCCTTGTGCACCGGCTGAGCTACGCGGAGGGAGGGATACGCGCGGCACCCCGAGAAGCGCCCCACCATCCGGGCGGGCAAGGATCTCCAGGTTGGCCGGGTCTTTGTAGGGGAGCAGCAATACCGCTGCGTTCAATAACAATTGAGGAACCAATCATGCAGATCAATAAATTGTCGAGCGCGGCGATGGCTGCTACCGCCGCGATGTTGTTCATGTCCGGACTCGCTAGCGTGTCAGTGGCAGCAGACACCGCGACTGCAACCGTCCATTGTACAGGCGTGAATTCCTGCAAGGGAACATCCGAGTGCAAGTCGGCGAAGAACAGCTGCAAGGGCATGAACAGCTGCAAGGGCCAGGGCTGGGTATCGTTGTCGAAGGCCGACTGCGAAGCAGCCAAAGCCAAGGCTAAGGACGCGAAGTAAGCCGTACTGGGCTATTAGATCGGGGTCGGGCGTGGCCAGCGCCCGGCCCCGGCCGACGGCCCGGTATGCGCATGAGCGCGCCTGCATGCAACTGTCCGGTTTCGGTCTCGGTCTGCGAACCCCGCACTACGAGGCCGTGCTCAACGAGCCTCATGCGATCGACTGGCTCGAAGTCGTCACCGAAAACTACCTGGTACCCGGGGGCAAGCCGCTGCACTACCTGGAGCGGATACGCGATCGCTTCCCGCTGGTCATGCATGGCGTGTCGCTCTCGATCGGCAGCACCGATCCCATCGACCTCGACTACCTCGCCGGCGTGCGGGCGCTGGCGGCACGCATCGAACCGCACTGGATATCCGACCACCTCTGTTGGACCGGAATCGAGGGACGCAACCTGCACGATCTCCTGCCGCTTCCCTACACCGAGGAAGCGCTGGCCTTGGTCGTCTCGCGAGTCGGTCAGATCCAGGACGGGCTTGGGAGGCGGATCTTGCTGGAAAACGTGTCCAGTTATCTCGCGTTCCACGAATCCGAGATGAGCGAATGGGAGTTCCTGCGCGAAGTGGCGCAGCGGGCGGACTGCGCCATCTTGCTCGACATCAATAACATCTACGTCAGCAGCGTCAATCACGGCTTCGACGCATTGACCTACCTGCAGGCAATCCCCAAGGACCGGGTCCGTCAACTTCATCTCGCCGGCCACAGCGATCTTGGCGGACATCTCATCGACACTCACGATCATCCGATCGCCCCGCCGGTCTGGAATCTCTATTGCGCGGCCGTCGCGCAATTTGGCGCGGTGCCGACCATGATCGAGCGCGACGACAACATTCCAGCTCTGAGCGAGCTGGTAGCGGAGCTGCAAATCGCCCGCGACCTCTGCCGTAGCTGCGGTCAGCGGGCGGCGTGATGGCGCGGCTGCCGGATGCCGCTGCGACTCCCGCGACGCGGTTGCGCCAGTTGCAGCGCGAACTGCAGAGTCATTTGCTGGGTGAACCCAGTTCGATTGCCGATGCCATCGCGGATGCGCCGCCGCTGCCGGTCGCTGACCGATTGGGCATTTATCGCAATGCCTATCGAGTGCGCCTGATCGACGCGCTCGACGACACCTACCCCGTTCTGCATGCATTGCTCGGTGACGAGGTCTTTGCCGCGCTGGGTGAGGAATTCGTGTCCGCCCACCCGTCCGTGCATCGCTCGATTCGCTGGTACGGAGCCGAGCTCCCGGAATTCTTGGGTCAGTGCCCGCCCTATGCCGAACAGCCCATTCTCGCGGAACTCGCATTGCTCGAATGGACGCTGGCGGAGGTGTTCGACGCGGCGGACGCCGAACCTACACCGCGCGCGGCATTGTCCGCCGTCAACGCCTCCGCATGGAGCGAGCTGCAATTCGAATTCCACCCGTCGCTGCGGCGTCTGCGCCTTCGCTGGAACACGGCGGCCGTGTGGCAGGCCATGAGCCACGAGGAGACGCCGCCCGACCCGGTGTGCGCGGATGATCCCGTGCCGTGGCTGCTATGGCGGCAGAACCTGCAGAATTACTTTCGCTCCATGCCGGCCGATGAGGCGGCGGCGCTGGACTTGGGCTGCAGGGGCGCCAATTTCGGCGAGATCTGTGAGGCGCTCGCCGAGTGGCTGCCCGATGATGAGGTCCCTCTACGCGCCGCGACTTTGCTCGGCACTTGGGCGGACGGCGGGATCATTGTCGGCATCAATTAAGCCGGGTCACAGGGCCCTCGTGTTCGGCTGGCGCACATTGCCCGGATCAGGTCATTTTATTCGTGTGGCGTTGACGCTCGTGCTGTGCCCGGCCAAAGAGATTTCGTAACCGCCCAAAACCATTCGCGAAATGGTAACCGTGTCACTCGCTTTGAATGCGAGTGCCCAATCTGCCTGGGTAGTACGCCAGACTTGCCCGTTATCCAAGGTCAACCGATACAGTCCGGTGGGAAGCGGCGTCACTTGCTGGACCTGCGCAGTCAAGTTCTTCGGTAGATTCGCCTTGGATTCGGGATGGAGCTGACCATTATCGCCAAATTTGGCCGGGGCATCCGTCTTGCCCACGCCGGGTTGCTGCGCGTTGCCTACGCCGGATTGCTGCGCGGTCGGCGGCTTGGCGGCGCCTAAAGCCGCGTCGTAGCAAGCGAGCCGCGCAGCGTCGTCGCTCTGCCGGGTGCATGCCTGCGCGGCCTTCAAATCCTGGCCGTGCGCACACCCGAACGCGAATACGAACGCCAGGCCAATCGCAGCAGATAGTTCTCGCATGTCTCAAACTTCCGCGCCGATCGGCGGCGGCGTGCTTACTTAGGCCTCACCTAGTGATGGACGATGATTGAGGGGTCCAGTAGGCGCAACGCATCACCCGCAGTGGTTGCGCCCGTTCCGCTGATGTCATCGTTTGTGTAGGAGCGTCCCGTTCCGCGGCATTCCCCGTTGACGCTAATCCGACTCCCGGTTTGAGTTAGGCAGCTCGGATTCTCTGCGGCAGCGGTGTGCCTTTCAGGCTTTGCCTTCGTATCATCGGCGGTCGTTGCGCAACCCGCGAAGATCAGGCTTGCGGCAATCCCTACCGCGATGCGTGTGTAGACGGCCATGCGACACCTCCAAGGTCGAATTCATTCTAGCTCTCGACATGGCAAATTGACATGGTGACGACCGACACGTGGAGCGTCGCAGCGATTGTGCAACTCGCAAGGCCCAACGTCCTCCGGTGGAAGGACGCCGGGCGCCTGGTCTATTGAGTGTCAGTCAACGCAATCAAAGGAGACTGCCCTGATCGCCCATCATCTCCTTGCGTAACAGCGGAATGGGCGGGCCGCCGAACGACAGGAGCTTGTCGTGGAAATCATGCCACAGCGCCTGATCGTCCGCGGACGCCGCTCCCCCCTCCGTGCGCGTCCTGGCGACCCAATCCGCCCGCAGCTTGCGGATCATCAATTTCCCCAGCGTGTAGCTCAGGTACGCCGGATCATAGGTGCCCCGCGCAGCCTGCTGGCGCGCATTGCCCGGGTCCTGAAATGCCTGTTCCTTGAACATCTTCTCGGATTGCGCCACGGTCATGCCATGGGTGTGCAGTCCGATGGAGGACAAGAGGCGTACGTCGCGCAGTAGGGCTTCGGTAATTTGACCGATGTGCTTCTCCGGATCGCCCTTCCCCAGTCCTTTCTCATACATCATTTCTTCGGAGTAATGCGCCCAGCCTTCGGCGAACCCATATCCCACCCACAAGGCTTCGAGCTTCGAGGGATTGGCGTTCGAATGCAGGAACTGCAAGAAATGTCCCGGCCATACCTCATGCGCCGACGTGAACAGCAGCGTCCCCTCGCTCGGGATATAGGCCGCCTGTTCGGCCTTGCTCCACTTCGGGTCCGGCGGGGCGATGTTATATACCGACGCAACCCCATGATCGTAGGGCCCGGGCACCTGGATGAACGCGGCATTGGAGCGGTTGTAGACCGGCGCTTCCGCGACCATGGCTTCATCGGTGCTCGGAATCGAGACTACATTGTTCTTGACGATGAAGTCCCTGAGCAGGGCCAACTGCTCACGTGCGGCCTCGACGGCCCCTTCCTTCGGCTTGTGAGCAGACATCTTCGCCACACATTGAGCCAATGTTGCCTTCGGCGCGTACGTGTCGCACTCGGTCTTGAGCGCCGCGGTATTGCGGTCGAGATCAGCGCGGCCCGCGGCCTCGATCTGATCTACGGCCAAGCCCACTCCCTCCGTCTTCAGCACCATCTGCGCATAGAGGTCCGGGCCCAACGCAAACTTGTCGTTGGCTTGTTTGCGGTCCTCCTCCAGGGTCCGCTTGAGGGCGTCCATCGCCTGCGCCGCCGCGGTATCCGCCTCGCTGAGCTGCTTTTGCAGATCGGGATCGGTCACCGACGCGAACGTCGCCTTCACGTTTTTCGAATAAAACTCAGCCAATCCGCCGAACTGGGTGATACCCAATTCCACGAAGGTCTTGGGCAAGGGGGATTGCAGGTTGGCCTTGATATCGTTGACCATCTTGGGGATTCCGCGCGCGTACTTGATGTATGCCTTCATGCGCACTTCCAGCGGCGCATAGTTGCGGTTCAAGTACATATCCGGATCGAGCTCGTCCAGGTACCAGTTCGGGTTGCTGAATGGGAACTTCGCCTTTTCCATCCAGAATAAATCCCTGTCGACCACGGCGAGGAGGTACTCGCGATCGAAGCGCTCCCGCGGCTCCAAGGTTTTCGGATCGACCGCGGCGACCTGGTCGCGCTCATCGTGCAGTCGGGCGATTTCACGCCTGATTCCGTGATTGCTCAAGTCCGGCAGCTGGCCGTCGAATTCGTGGCGGCCGGATTGTGCGGCGAAGGAGGGCCGGGCATTGAGATAACTTTGGATGAAGCCCGCCGTGAGCCTTTCCCATTGCTGACTGGCAAGGGAGGGACCCTTGCGCGCGCCGGACGGCGGCGGCGACTGATTGCATGCTGCTAGACCGAGAAACAAAACTCCCGACAGTGCCGCTCCAACCTTCAGCGACTTCCACATGGTAACTCCCCCTTTTATAAGTATTAAGACTCGATACGCAAAACCTCGGCCTCTCCGGGCCTAGTACGAATAAGGGCCGCCGCGTTCCAACGCGCGCTGATAAGCGTCGCGCGCGTGAATGCGATCGAGAAAGGCCGTCAATCGGGGGCGGCTGGCATTCAAGCCGGCGCGCGACGCCGCGGCCTCCAGGGGAAAACTCATTTGCACATCCGCCGCGGTGAACTCCTCTCCCGCGAACCAGGTGTACGCGCCAAGCGCCGACTCCATGTAGTCCAAATGCCGTTTCAGCTGCGGCCCGATGAAGGAACTCTGCACCGTACCGGCGATGTGCCGGGCAACGGCACTGATGGGCCACGGCGCGGCGCCGTTCGCGACCCGATCGAACACCAATTTGAGCAGGAGCGGCGGCATGGCCGATCCTTCGGCATAGTGCAGCCAGTAGGTGTAACTCAGCCGCTCCGGCGTGCCCGCGGGCGGGATCAACCGTCCGCCGCCGTGGCGATCGACCAGGTACTCGATGATGGCTCCCGATTCGGCCAGCGTGACCGTGCCGTCAACAATGATCGGGGATTTCCCCAACGGGTGTACCGCCAGCAGCGCCGGCGGAGCCAACATCGTTTTCGCGTCCCGCTGGTAGCGCTTCACCTCGTAGGCCACCCCTAATTCTTCTAGCAACCACAGTACCCGCTGCGACCGCGAGTTGTTGAGGTGGTGCACGATGATCATCGCCGTATTGTAGGGCATTCTTCGGCCGTGAACACCGCGGGAGAACCCTTAAGCGAGGTCCGGCCGCGATGACTTGCGCATCAGGATGCGATGCTCACGCGTGTCGGTGGCCGCCGATCAGCCGTTCTCGCCGGGCGGAAACCATTCGGCCTTGACCGAGCGAAATTCCGGCAGCGCTTCGCAGCGCTCGGCGATCGACCCGAGCGCAGGATAGGCAACCGAGGCGTGATTGATGGCAAGCGCGTCGGCCAGGAACGTATACACACAGGTGGCCGTGATATCCGCCTGGGTCATGCGGTTGCCGATCAGCCATTCGCCGGTACGGGCTTGACACAAGCGATTGAGCTCGGCGAGCGCGGCGTGCATTTGCGTGTGGCAGCGTTCCGTCCATGGCCGATAGCGCTTCTCGGGAGGGCGAAACACGGTTTCATACACTTGAGTCACGCCCTTCTCCGCGGCACCCGTGGCAACCGCCAGGATCCGCAGCGCATCGCGCCGCTCCTTGCCCGAACGCGGCAGCAGCGCGCGATCCGGGCCCGCGTACTCGTCCAGTAAATCCAAAATCGCGGTGGATTCGATCAGCGCCTCGCCGTCCGGCTGCACCAGGGTGGGTACTCGGCCCAAGGGATTGAATTGCCGGATCAACTCGAAGTCTTTGCCCACGGACCAATTGCGGTGCTCGAACACCATGCCGAGCAGATTCATGCTGACGGCGACGCGGCGTACGAAGGGCGAATCGAACATGCCGATGAGAATCAAGCGACAATGCCTCCGAAAATATCGTCAGTGGCCACCCTTGACCAATAACCCTGCCGAAGCGAGGGCCAACCCCAGCTCCTCCTCGATACGAGAAGCCTCCGAGCGCTTGATATATTGCAAATGCAGAGTCGGCCCGGTCAGCACTTCGATCCCCCGCTTCAATACGCTGCCCGCCGCGCGGATGCCGGCTTTGTGCTGATCGAAACGCTGCGCAGGACTGTACTTGCTCATTCCCACATACACGCCATACACCCCGTCACGGTCCCGATAATCGAGAAGCACCAGGTAGATATTCGATCGACCCCTAGCGGAGGAACGACACCTAAGCGCGATTTCATACGCGGTGGGCAGCCATTCGATGTAGCGCATCGGCAGCCATTCGGGGACCGACACCGCGGCCCTCGCCCACAGTCTCTCCAACGCGCGCTCAATGTTAATGGACATTTCGCCGCGCATCCAGAGTTCATGCACGCACTGCGCACCCATCACGCCATCGGCGCCTGACAGTGCGCGCTCAAAGCGGTTTGAAATGTCGGTTCGAGTCAGGCCTTGAAGCGGGCGGCTACCCGGCGGGGTTTTGGCGTCGATGATTTGCACCTGATGAGGACGCGTGCGATTCACCGGAGATGCGATCGTCGTTGGACGCCCAACTGCCGGCTAAGGGTCAAAATGCGAGATGTTCGCCAGCCTCAAATACAGGGTCAGGAACGGAAATCGCCACCTTCATGAAATTGATGGTATCACCATGATCTCACCACCACACCTGGCGTTCTGCTGCAGTCGTTATGACTTCTCGTCGATGTTCGCGGTGAAACCGATGCCGCGGCACTTAGGCGGCGGCTGGTTCATCAACTCACGGATGGCTGATAGAATGCAGACGATCGCCTCGTCGTGGTTCTTGAGCTTGCCTTCGAGTTCATTGAGCTTTTGGGCCAGGGCGGTGTTCGGGGCGAGCAGTTTGCGTAATTGCACGAAGGCACGCACGACGTAGACGCTCATCTCGACGGCGCGGGAGCTGTTGAGTAGGGTGGCTGCCATGATCGCGCCGTGCTCGGTGAAGGCGTAGGGTGGAAACCGTGGATCGCGATGCTTTTGAGAACTGGTCGCAAATTGGGGATGGGTAAAGCTTAACTGTTGATCTGGCGGCCGTTACAAGTCACCTTGGGTCTTGAGGAACTCTCGGACCGTAGTTTGGGTGCGCTCGGTGCCACAGTTGCCTTCACAGATGCGGTGCAGGCGATCAAGGGCTTCGCGCAGCTGATTGCCGACCGGTTCAGCGCCTCAGTCTCGGTGCGGGTGAGGCGGAACATGAAGTCGTCAGGGAAGCGCTCCGTGTTGCGCTTCACCTGCTCGTTAAGGCGTTTGGTCGTTGCACCATAGAGAGCGGCAAGCTCGGCATCGAGGATGACCCGATGACTCCGCAGGATGAGGATCGAGCGGCTGATGCGCTCGACCACGACGGGGATGTAGCGCTTTGCCTTCGCCACGATCGGCTCCTTAGCAGCTGGCTTTCGCCAGGACGGTATCGAGCACCGCTAACACACATCCAGGCAACAAGCTACGGACTGCGGTGCGCATCGCCGGACTTCCATCGGATTTCTCCCGTGCACGGATCCAATAACCGTTGGATGCCGGCTACCAACCCCATGGTTCGAACCAGCGCGAATGCACGAATTTGAGCGCAAGGGAATGCTTCGTGCACGCGGCTCGCTGCGGCAAGCAGAGTCCTTCCCTTGGTGACCACATCGTCGATGAGTACGATTCTCTCCGGCGGTATCCCCGTGCGCTCCATGAAGAAGGACTCGTAGTGGAGATTCACGGTGGGCCTCTCACCGGGCGCCGCCGTGGCTGACTTGCGCACGGCACTTACTCGGCGTAAACCAGGCCATGCAGTGCCCCCCAGCCCTTCATTGACCAACGCGGCCGCCAGATGTTTGGCGACCCACGACCCTCCTGCCACGGACCGTGCGCTACCCGGCACCGGAACCAGAACGTCCGTGGTACCGAAGAAGCCTGCAAGAAGCGGTGAGTCTGTAGCTTGTTGGTGGACGCGCAGGGCGTATTTGCGCATGAAGGCTGCGTCCCCGGCCTTCAGCAACGCACGCAGAAGACGTGACCGCTCGCACACCGCTCCCGTTCCGGTGGGCGAGTACACGTAGCAAGACGCATACGCGACTGCTCGAATCACCGGCCGTCCCCGAGCCAAAATGGGAATTCAGCGCGTGAGGTCGTCATTCTTGACACGATCTTTCGTGACGACGGGCGCAGATTCAGCGTGACCCTGACCCTGAATTTGGCTCTGCCGCATGCGCAGCCAGTTTTCCCTCGCTTCCCGCCGGATATCCTCGAGACTTTGTGGTTTGGCGACCGGTGCCCTGGTGGCTGCCTTCACAGCAGCAGGCTCCGCGGGGGTCGGTTCCGAAGAAACGTGCGTCTCTGGGCCGGCGACTCTCTCCAGACGCGCCTGCACCCGCGACTCGTATTCCTGGCGCATCCGATCAGCCACCACACTCCGATATCCGTGCCTCTCCATTTCGAATGCGGCCCGCGGGATTTGCGGCCGCGGTTCGCGATCGACGCCCTGCGCTTCCAGGCTGCGATGATCGATACGACTCGCTTGGTGAGCCTGCTGAAGTGCCTCGTTCGTGACGGCCGCCCAGCGTTCCCGCACATGCAGTAGTTCATTGATCACGGGCGGGAGGCCGAGCTCTCGGCGGTTGCGGTCGCTCATGTCGAGCGTCGTTTTGGCGCCCAGGCCCTCCATCTGCACCTCGCGGGTCGTCGTGAGCAGATGTGCATGAAAATTACGGGGATCGCTTCCGGGAAAATCACGCGGCGCGTGGACCGCGACATCAACGGCAAAGCCGTAGCGGTCAGAAAGCTCCTGCGAAAATCCCCTTACCAGCTCGAGCCGCTGCGGCGGCGAAAGTTCGACCGGCAGTGCTACGAGATACTCGCGTGCGACTCGCGCGTTCTTGCGCGTCTCGGCACTCTCCGCGGCATTCCAGAGACTCGCCCGATCTCGAGCCCACGCCATGTCTTCGCCGGAGAATCGGCCCGGCAGTACGATTTCCTTGTGCAATACGTCCTCGCGTTCGGAGTGATCATAGGTCCTGCCCGTGCGTTCATCGCGGATGCGTTCACCGGCACGGTAAGCAGCGGCGCTCGCGGCGCTGCTGCCGCCGGCGCGGCCGAAAGTCTTCATGTTCAGGAAGTAGACGGCCATGGCGATCAGCTCTTGCGCATGAAGCCGAAGAACTCGGGATCGACCGCGTAACCAGCCGCCACCGCTTCGAAGGGCTCTTGTATTTGCTGAAGCTGAATGTTCGCCGCGGCCGCTTCGCTCGAGGGCAGGAATGCGCCATCCGGCTCGCAGTGCAGTTCGTGGTCGTCGAGCAACGTGCCGCAGTGCTCGCAGTGATTCGCCCAGTAAGAAGTCAATGTGGCCGCGCTGTGCACCAGCCGGAAGAACGGCAATATCCGATTCAATCGGTCCTGGACATCATCGGAGAGCCGTTCCACGTAGAAGAGCATCGCGTTGACGGCCGCGCACTGCCACGCGGCTGATGTAGGATCGCCGCAATCGGCATCGGCCTGGGTGCCCCCATCCTGGGTTTCGTGGTCGTGGGGCATCGCCAGAGCCACCAGGCGGGTCGACAAGCCACAGCGCCAACAGCGCACATTGGTGCGGGCTACGTAGTAGGTTTCCGATCGGACATTGGCATCGGCGAGGAGTGGGATTTCTGACATGGCAAAACTCCGTAACGGTTCCGAACAGGTGCTTTCAATGAGGCCCGCGGCGTTCGGCGGCGAGGCGGTTGTCAAACGTGACTTTCAGCCAACTGGCCGACGACGCCCTCTTGAGGTAGCCGCAGAGATCCGGCAACTGTTCAAGTTCCGAGGGCATGACAGCCGTTTCCGTCGCGGGTTGCTCGGTGATGCTGCGTGACCGACGTACGCGCGACGAGAACGCGCTCTCGCGGTCGCTGCTGCGGGATATCTGGCGCCTGAGGATCTCTCGATCACCGATCAGGCGGGAAGCGAATTGAGAGGTACCCCCATTTTCGCTGGCGGAGCAGCGTAAAATGAGCGTATTGGCACAATTTTCGACTATGGTCTGTGCGTCGCTCTGTCCATAGGTACTCGATACCTGGGCGATGGATTGAAACCCCAGCACGCAGCGGCAGCCGAACTTTCTTAGGCGAGCCAGCGCGTCTTTGAGGCCGTCGATGGCACCCAATGCGTCGAGTTCGTCGACGACGAACCATAGGCGCTGATCGCGGCCTTCCGCTTGACTCATGGCTTCGAATATGGCGAGACGCATCCAAGCTGCAATCATCGAGCGCAGAGCCGCGATTTGCCCGGCCTTGTAGGGAATGAATAGAGCTCCGGGAAGCGTTCGCGCCCGGACCCACTCGCGCACCGAGAAAGGTGCAGCGCGCTGGCGCTGTATGTACTCGAGTGCGGCAATGGCCGATCCGGTCACCGATCGAATCGAACCAAACATTCGAGCATTGTCGGGGTCGAGAAAGGGTTGTGCCGGCGTCCCCGCGACAATTGGCCTCAGCTCCTCCGCAGATGCCGTGGTCAGCAGCCGCCACAGGGTGGCGGTATCCCGCCAACCGCGGGCGTGGCAGCGCCGCACCACGGCCGTCAGAAACGTGCGCGCATAGCCACGCCACTCGCTCGACGACGGGTCGTCGCTCGACGGAATCAATCCGCTGGCCAGCTGTTCAACGTCGTAGCTATTCTGAATTTCGGCAAACAAATCCCATCTCACCGAATTCTCTTCGAAAGGGTTCAACACGATGTCGCCCCGATATCGGTCATAAAATCGCGTTAGGTAGCCGCCGTCCGGGTCCGCGAACACGGCGCGATCGCCGCGCGCCAAGGCGGTGCCGAGCAGTTCGCCAATTGCCGTCGACTTGCCGGTTCCTGTCGTGCCGATGAGCTTGAAGTGCTTGGTTTCATCCACGGCGGCGATGGCAATCCCTGCCAGCGTCAACAACTCGGCGACCGATTTCTTCCGGTGAGCAGTGCGTCGTTGCGATTTCCGTCCGTCGATCAACAATACGCCACGCTTGTACGTCTCCGCTGACTTTTGCCGCGTCAGCGCCGAGCATCCGGCCAGACCGAGCATTAGGGCGGCCGCGATGAGCACTGCGTTACCGCTTCGCGCCCACTCAAGAATGTCTGACCACTTCATGGCTCAATAACCGGCAGCAACAAAATAGTCGGACTTCTCGCCGTAAGTCGGCGCCTTACGATCCACTCGAACGCAAAGCCGCGCCTTCTCGCCGCAACGCCGCCAATCGATGCGGCCTCCTTGCCGCTCCAGGGTCGCAACGCTCGCCGACAGCTGGTCGCGCCGCGCCTGCAGAGCGGCAATCTCCGGTCCCGACGGCAATGTCCAGCGCGCGACTGCCAGTGGAATGCCGGTACAGAGAATCGTAATCACAATGCTCCAGAGGCCGGCGCGCAAGGTGGCGCTGCGCCCGATCCTCTGCAGGGCCTCGGTGGTCCGCTTGCTCTCCGCCCACAGCATCTGCAGCTCCTCGATCAGCGTCCGCCGTATTTCGTCGCGCACCACTGCGTCGAGATCCCGGGTGTGTGCACGCAACTGTTCCAGGTGACTCTCTGCCAGCTTCTGATGCGCCTGCACACTTTCCATGAGCAGGCCGACGTTCATGGTCGTGTCATCGATGGTATGAACGCGGTCAGTCATACATCTGGTACTCGTTCTGCCGGCTATCACGAAATCCCTCCGCCGCGGCTTCGCGCGCGCGGCGCTGCTGCCACGCCCGCTTGGCGTCGAGGCGCACCCGTTGCCACTCTGGATCCGACGCGTACTTCAGATATCCGGCGAGGTCGGGCAGTTGTTCGATTTGCGAAGGCAGCACCGCCGGTTCCACGGTGAGATGCTCGCTGTGAGTGACCGACCCAAACAGCTCCGTGAGCCGGCGGCTCCTGGATACTGTGGCGTGCCTTACTTCGCGATCCCCGATGAGTTGCGAAGCGAATCGGGCCGTGCCGCCCCCCTCGCTGGCCGAACAACGCAAGATCAGCGTATTGCCGCAGTTCTCGACGATTGTATGCGCCTCACCCTGGCCGTAGGTGTTCGAGACCTGGGCAATCGATTGAAACCCCAGCACGCATCGACCGTCAAATTTGCGCAGGCGCGCCAGCGCGTCCTTCAATCCATCGATCTGTCCCAACGCATCCAATTCGTCGACCACAAACCACAGGCGGCTGCTCGAATCGCGTGAGTCAACGTCGCGCGGCTCGTCTTGATCCATCGCTTCGAAAATCGCCAAGCGCATCCACGCCGAGATGGTCGAGCGCAGGGCTGCGATCTGTCCGGCCTTGTAGGGAATGAACAAAACACCGGGAGCCTTCTCTCTCACCCATTCCCTCACCGAGAATCCTCGTGCTGTTTGGCGTCCGACATATCGCAGGGCTCCGGCGGCGGAACTGGTGACGGAACGAATCGAATCGAACATGCGGCTGTTGTCTTCGTCCAAGAACGGCTGCGCCGGGGTGCCGCGCACGAGCTCCCGCAACTCACCGGTGTCCGCCACCACCAACAGCCGGTAGAGCTCATCCACGTCCTGGATTCCCGCCTCGTGCGCCTGACGAGTGACCGCCGTGAAGAACGTGCGCGCATAGCCCCGCCAACTACGATCCTGGCCTTCGTGATCGGGAATGAGCGAACGAGCGAGCTGCTCGACGTCGTATTCACTCTTGATCTCCGAGAACAGATCCCACTTCACCGAACGTGGGTCGAAGGGATTCAGCACCACGTCGCCGCGATCCGGCCGATAGAATCGCCGCAGATAGCCGCCGTCCGGATCGGCGATCACTGCGCGATCGCCGCGTGACAGAGCGCTGGTCATGATTTCGTGGATCGCCGTGCTCTTGCCGGTGCCGGTCGTGCCGATCAATTTGAAGTGCTTCGTCTCGTCTTGCGCCGGAACCGGCGTGCCGGCCAACGTGATTCCCGCGTCGCGTGCGTGTTGGCGAGACTTCGAGCGCGGAGCGGGCGGGCGATCGGCAAGGAGGGCGCCCCTCCGGTAGTGTCGGTCGTTCTCCCCGTCCCGCGCGGCGCTCACGCCGCCCGCATAGCCGAGCGCCGTGCTGAGGCCCGTAGCCGCGATCAATTGCACCATGCCGTGGCTTGCCAGCCCCAAGTGCGCTAGCCCGTAATTCGACACGGCGGCGCCAACCGCTGCCACTGCGGTCAACGGCGCCGCGACCAGCGGCGAGAGCACGTAATGGTGGAACTGCGCGCGCACACGAATCAATCCCGCGATCATCGGCACCTGCACGGCGGCGTACGTCAAGCCGATTCCGGACCAGCCTTGCATCAGCGCCGCATCGATCATTGGCGTTTACGCTCGGGGTCGAACCAGATTTCCTTGATGAAGCGCTCATGCCGCTCGACGCCGAATTGAATCACGACGTCGATGAGAAGGTACAACAGGCTCTTGATGTCTTGGCGCGCCAACTCGCGGCCGCCCGGGTTTTGCTTGACGAGCAGTACCAATTGCTCGAAAGCAAGCTCGGCGCTGGTTGCATGGACGCTCGTGATGGAGCCCGGGTGGCCGGAATTGACGTTGCGCAAGTAGTCGAACGCCTCCTCTGCCCGCAGTTCGGCGAGCAGAATCCGGTCCGGTTTCATTCGCAGGCATGACTCCAACAGCTGCTTCGGCGTCACGCGCGCGACGCCTTGATCGTCTTTGGAGTAGAACAACCGCACGTGATTCGGGTGCCGGTCGAGCACCAGCTCCTTTGCGTCTTCGATGGTAACCAGGCGCTCATCGCTGGGGATCTCCCGAATCAAGGCCTTGGTCCATGTTGTCTTGCCGGACCCCGTCGGCCCCGAAACCAGAATGTTCTTCCGGCTTCGCACGGCGAGGCGCATGAACGCCTCGTAGTCGGACGACGACAGCAATCGCAGCAGCTCTTCCTCCGTGTCGTCGAGCCTCTGACCGGCGTGCCGAGTGCCGCGGAAGATCCCGCGGCGCCCCAACTCTTCGATGCTCCACACCTTGTCCGCCGGACGGCGAATCGCGATGGCCACGCAACCCGCCGTGGTGGCCGGCGGCATGACGATCTGTACGCGCTCGCCGGTCGGCAGGGACGCCGACAGCAGCGGGGCTGTCGCATCGATCCGCTGTTGAGTCGCATTGGCGACCAACTTCGCGAGTCGGCTGCACCAATCAAAGTCGGCGAATGGCAGCGGCTCGCGATGCCAGCCGTCGCGAGTTTCAAGAAATGCTTCCATCGGGCGATTGATGCAGAGTTCCATCACATCGCCGTTCGCGAGCAGCGGCCGGAGTGCGCGCAGCGTGAGGCTGAGTGCGGACGCCTCCTCGCCGGGTCTAACGGTCGGTGACGGATCGGAGCTCATATACGGACCTGAAATCCAAGTCGCGCGCCACCAAAACTTGAATCCGGTCGCCCTGCCGTTTCACGACCGTGGGCGGAATATTGACGGTTCCCTTGAGCACCTCGGTCACCACACCTTGCGTCGCCGATGGATTGACTATGACCGTTCCGTTGCCGCCGCGAGTGGACTGCACGGCACTCTCCACGGCACCGTCAATCACTGAGACCAGCATGGCTGCGCCAAATCGCTGCCAGAAGTGATTATTGACTGCACCCGAAAGCCCCGACCGGCCCAACTCATCAGCGCCGGGCGAGGCCAGCGGCACGATCACCCCGGTTGGGGTTCGCGCCTCGGTCCATAGAACGAATACCCGCGCCGATCCCTGTTGCACCCGCCCTCGAGTCTCGCCGATCAACTTGGTGCCGCGCTCCAGCAACACCACTTGACCGTCAACGCCAAAGGTATCCGTCGCCATGACGCACGTAGTCATGCCGGGCAGCGTCGAATCGATCGCGGTTTCCAGCGTGCAGTCAATGAACGCGCCCTTCGGCAGTAACAGGCGTTGCGTCGGCAACACCTGCGCGCGGACCGTCGCGCTAACCGTGGGCCGCAGCAGGGCGCCCAATTCACCTTCTTGCAGGACCGCCGATGACGGCGGAGGCACGCTCATCCCCGCCGCAGTCGGAAGCGGGCTCTGCGCGGAATACACGACGCCTGACAATTGACGCTCCAACGCCAGCTGCTCAGCGGTCTTAGGCTGTGGCGGGCCATACGCACCGGCTGCGGGAGTCGCGTCCAACGGAATCTCACGCAGCATCACCGGATTCAACGGAGTCGATGACGACACCGGATCGGGGGGCGGCAAGGGAGCGGTATCGAACGCGGACGGCGGTGGCCGTGGCGGATCGATCCGGCCCAGGCTGGGCAAGGGAGAATCGCCTTGCGCGCGGTTCGTCGACAATGTCTGCGCGCTCTGCCGCGCTCGACTCTGACGAGTGATGGCATTGGCGTAATACCACGTGAGCATCCCCAGTCCGAGAACGCTCATGAGACCGATCGCCAATACACTGCTGATACGAGATTGTACCGAAGGCGCGCGATTGACAGGGGTGGCATCGCGCTCACCGCGCACCGCATTCTCCGTGGAAATGGGTTCGCTCATGGTACGCCGCCTTGCACCCGACGCTCGACATCGGGCGTCACGGTTCCAGAATCCAGGCGCGTTCCGCCGCCGATGAAGCCCTGGTTCACGATGCAGCCCGTGAGCTTGCCGCGTCGCAGAACGAACTGCTTCGCAACGCGATGTACGATGACGTCGCCCGCGTCCATGCTGAAGTTCAGCAGCGATTCGCTGCCGTCTTCGTTGCGAATGAAAATCGCCGGCAAGTCGGAGTTGGCGGCGAACCGCAGCCGCGTGTGGACGCCATCATCTGAAGCGGCGACCGGTCTCAGGATGGGTTTGCCGCAATACCAATAGTCGATGTTCTGCGGCCGCTTGGTCGAGGCGCTCTCCAGTTGCGAATCGACGCGCTTAGCGGCGGCGTCGGCCGCGGATTGTGCGGGCGGCGGTGGGTACGTGAATCGCAACGCGTAAATCACGCCTGGGTCGTCCGTTGCGGGACGTTGCGACAACGCGATGTAGTCGAATTGATAGTGGCGCCGGCTGGTGAGCACGGTCAGGTTCGTCGCCACCTTGGCTGCCTTTGGCTTGAGAAATAAATGATTGTCCTGGCCGACGAACGACAATCCTTCCAAATCGCCCGCGCCTAGGCCCGTGAAGGTCTCACCGGGCTCGAACTCGAGATCTATCTGGTAGCCGACGAAGCCGCGCAGCTTATAAACCTCGTCACCGTCGTAGGCGGCGACCCGGATGCGGCTGTCGACGATGCCCTTCACCGGCACAGATTCCGCCGATGCCGTGATGGAATAGAGCAAGGCACCGACGGCGAACGCTGCCGCCCCAATCCTGTGCGCAGTGCGGCGGATTCGGATCCTACTGTTCATGGTGCAACTCCTTCGCAGCGGGCGGTTCGACCAGAACTTCGGGTTCGGATCGAAAATCGACGATCTTGAAGCCGAGCGGATTCCATCGGCGCGTCTTAGGGTCCTTCGCAGGATCCGCATACGCGTATTGAATGGTCGCCACCCAGTGGGTAAATGATTCCTCGGCGCCGGCGCCTTGGCGCGCGGCTTTCAGGTATCGCACCTGTGCAAGATCCGACAAGCCGCTGGAGCGCGTAAAGAAGCTCACCGAATTGACCTGTACACGGACCGTGCTGCCGTCCTTGTGCACATTGAGGGGAGACTCGGGATTGGTGGCGGTCCACTGCGCGTACCATGCCTGATTGCGCTGCGCGGAATGAAAGGCGCCGCATTCCTCGTAGTCACTTTCCGCGGTGGCGAAGTTGAAACGCTCGCAGACAGTCAGGTAATGCGTCAGAAAATACCGAGTCACGGTTTCCTCAGGAGTTGCGCGGCCCGTGTACACCGGCACCACATCGACGATGCCCGTGCTGCTGTCAACTCGCACGACGAAGGGGTCTACACGCTTCAAAGGCATGAGCAGAGCGAGCGCCAGCGCACTCGCCACTGCGCAGACCCACCCGCCCCCAGCGACCCACCACGCGGTGCGCGCACTGCGCCGAAACTGCGCCGCGCGGTCGGCGTCCCATGACTCGGCTTCACGGAAATACTCTTGGATTGCGGGAGCTGTGATCAAGGCGCTCTCCGCGCACCATGCGTCTGTGCAGCCGCACTGGGGGCTCTGGTCGCCGCAGCTGTGGCGCTGCCCGGGGCGGGCCGATTGATCGGCTGCAGATGTGCATCGCAGCGTATGGTCGGCGTGGAACACCCGCACAGCAGCGGTATCAAACAAACGATCAGACGCATGACACCCTCCTTGGTATTTGATTCAGCGGTCCATTTGTCGCCAGTCGCTGCCCAACGGCTCGACGTCGGAGCCGGTTTTTCCGTCATCGTCGCGGCCCGAACGAACGGCCGCGCTGCGCACTTCGTCGCCTGTGTGGCGCAGGCGGCGCGCTACATACGGTGCCAACTTCAGCGCCGGAATAACGGCCTTGCCGGCGTGTCGCATTCCCCAACCGGTACTGCGACTTGTGAATCCAAAGGAGCGACTCACGAAGCCAAAGGAATTGAGCGATGCGCCGCCTGCCAGTCCCGATGCAATCGGCATGACCTGGCGCAATACCAGAAACACCAGCACGGCGATCAACACCATGTTCACCGCGTCGACTGTCAAGAGCGCCGTGCCTCGCGCCGCAGTTTGGGTGGCATACGATTGTACGATTCGCAGCAATAGAGCGGCCACCATGACGGTCAGCACAGTGATCAAGGCGTAGTTGGCCAGTTGCGCGATCCAGGCCCCGAAGAATCGCTTGGTGGCATCAAAGAACAGCAAGGCGATGAACAGAGGACCAAGCGCCAACAGAACCGACAGGGCGATGTTTGAGAGTGCGATCAGGAACATCGCGTACACGCACAACATGCCCACCAAACACCAGACCAGAGCACCGGCGAGATAGAAGCCCACGCTCCACGAAGAAGCGGCTTTGGTCCATAGAATGCCGGCGACGGCGCCTCCACGATCCCAGATGGTATCGATCGTGCCCACAGGGTCCGCGCTCCCCACTACTGCAGCCGCAAGCTGGGCCGGCGCGTTATAGAAGGTGTCGACGATCAATGTGTTGTAGAGCCACAGCCGTAGCCCAACTCCCATGACCAACACCATCACCAAGATGCGCTTCAGCCCGGTCAGGACGGGCTCGTCGATTTTGCCCGTGAGATGCAGGTAACCCCACGCCATCACATAGATCGTCGACAGCGTGACGACGGCGGGCTCTAGGACCGATGCCAGGCGAGCCGTATTGTCGCCTATGTAAGCGGTCAACTGACCGTTGAGCCAGGTCCAAAATGTCGCGAAGAATCCCATGCCGAGCCCTCGATGCCGGTGCCGGTCAGGGGGCCGGTTGGAAACGGGTTTCGAAGCGCCCGTGTCCGTCGATTACGTATTCTCGCTCTTGTTGTCGCATGACCGTTTCCTGTGCCTGCGTCGCCTGATAGAGCACCTGATTCTTGGTCTGTTCGTTTTGCAGCATCCCCAGCTCCGCACTGATTCGCGCTTGCAAATCGAGGATTGACTTCTGGTCCCCCGCCGTCGAAATGGCCGCGATCAGGGTTTGAATCGAGGCAAACCGGGCGCTCGCATTCGCGAGCGCCTCGCGGGCTAAAGCCTGCTGCATCGCGCTCCATTGGCGTGCGGCTTGAATTTCCCGCTGATCGGCCGGCGATAGCGTCGCCAAACGCTGGGGTGACAGCACGGCATTGGCGGCAATGGCACTTTGCACGTCGGCGGAGAGTCCGGCGTACCCACTCGAACCCTGGCCCTGCAAAGCACTCGTCAGCTGCGTCCAATTGGCAGGCAAATAGTTGCGCGTGGTGCCGGCGAGCAATCGTTCCATGCCGCGATCACCCGTCATGACCTGCAGCGCTTGTCGGGCCGATTGCAGCTGTTCGCGCGCGGTTGCCAATTGTTGTTGCATGGTCTGTACTTCCTGGACCAGCTGCGCGATGGCCGGCACATCGATGACCGCCCATTGCGCCCGCGCAGCCGGAGCGATTGCGATCGAAGCCACCAGGCACACGGTGATCAAGCGAGTATCGAGAGTTAGCATGAGTTTCTCCTGCCCAATGAGTTGATTGGATAAGCACCGATCAGCGGCCGCTCGTGGCCATGAATTGGGGTAACCAAGCGCCAGGATCGGGTCCCGTCGCGGACATGATCTGATGCATGCGCTTGACCTCGCCGGCTCGGCCCGAAATCACGGCCAGCTCGGCGTCAAAGCCCTTTAGATCGAGCTGACACACAACGCTGTGATGAGCTTGCTTGACCAGAAACATTCGCGAACCGGGCTCGAGCTGTTCCTTGATGAGTTTGAATTCCCGCTCGGTCAGCCCGAATCCCTGCGTATATTCCCGAAGGTTGGCGTCCGCGTTTGGAAAGAACACCTTTGTGGGCGTTTGCTCGATCAAGGTTCGGCTGATGGGACTGTCGAGCACGTCACTTGGACTTTGCGTCGCGAGACACATCACGCCGTTGAGCTTTCGCCAGGTCTTCGGGCCGTCCTTCGCGAAATTCTCGAACGCGGGGTCGGCCAACAGCCGCCAGAACTCATCCATCCAACACACGAGGCGTCGGCCATCCAGGAGCTGGCGCACCAGGTGAAACAAATACAGGGTGATCGGAGACCGCGTCAGCGAATGGTCGAGAAATTCCGTCACGTCGAATCCGATGACTGAGCGACCCGTCAATCGCGACACCACGGTATCCCGAGAGTTATCGAATACCCAGGCGTAGTCCCCACGGCACACGTCGCACCAACGCGCGAGGCGCGCATGCAGGCCTTCGGGATCCGTCGGATCCAGAAATTCCACCAGGCGGGACAAGCGCCGCGCCTCCGGGTCCAGGGCGAGAGTACCCCGCAGCGCCTGATCCAGATCGGCCGTTTCGCGCGCGGAGCCGGCATGGCGCGGTTGCAACGGCCCCGCGCTGAGTTCGCGCAGCCATGTCTTGAGGAATTCGACATTGGCCGGCGTGATCGGCAGTTGCAGGGGATTGAAACCGGTGGCCACACCGCTCTTCAAAGGCAGATATTCGCCTCCCAGTGCGCGTACCAGGATCTCGAGTCCGCGATCCTTGTCGAAGATGACCTGAGTCACACCCTGACGGTCCAGCATGGCGATCAAAAAGCCGATGAACACTGTCTTGCCTGAGCCGGTGGGACCGCAAATGAGAGTGTGTCCGGTATCTTTGCGGCTGCCGCCATCGGGGTCCATGGGGTCGCTGGCATGCAGGGAAAAATAGTAGGGCGAGCGCGCGCTGGTGACGAACAGGCTCAAGGCGTCGCCCCAGTGATTCCCCGTTGCTCGCCCGGTGGGATAGTTGTGAAAAGGCGCCATCGCCGCGAAGTTTCGCGACGTGATCGGCGCCTTTCGAGGTCGAACGGGGAAGTTGCCCGGCAACTGCGCCCAGAAGGCAGCTTCCAGGGCCAAGTCCTCTCGTGCGACCAACATGCCGGTGTCGGCGAGAAGGCTGCGCGCCAACGCAATGTGATCGTTGAGCGTCTTGAGGCGGCCTCCTCCAGTGGCATCGGCACGCGGGTCAGTGACATCCGCCAGTACTTGAAGGGAGAAATGATGATCGCCCATGACAAACTCGTTGCTAGTGAGCGCGTCCAGCGCGTCCTGGAGTTCGGAAGCCTGCGAGACGGCGAAATCGCCGGCATTCGCCATTCGATTGAATTGGCGTTGCAGTAGTGCCTGACCCGCGGCCTTCGTCAGAAACGAAAAGGACTGTGTCAGCACGAAGGCGAATGGCGCCGAGAGGAGCCGGTTGTACATTCCGACCACGCTCGGGGTCGGATATTCCTTGATACCCAGCATTGCGCCGACATACGTCGCCGTCGGAGACCGGTATTCGATGGCCTCGGTACCGAAAAATAAACGCGTGCTCGCCAGCGCTCGATTGAGCGGGCCGCTCGGCAACGGTGAGCGTTGCCACTCGCCATTGATCAGCAATCCGAGGTACTCGAGCAATGACGAGCACCAGGCATTTCCCGATCGATAGGTACCCAGGAGATCGGGCTCATACCTCGCCAAGGAGGCCGTGAGCGTCTGCGCCAGCTTCTCGCAGGCATCGAGTGCATCGGCGAAGTCCAGCTGAGGCCGGTCGCGCTGCGCCCTGGCCAGGACTTTCGATGCCAAACTCGTAGCCACACCCGACGTGGGTCTATACACGACGGCGAGGTAGACCTCGTTGATCATCAGGGTTTCATTCGCAAGGCGGCTTCGATACTTCGCATGGAGGGCGCGTGCAAATTGGAGGCCCGATTGGCGATGTGCGGGCATCTCGTCCGAGCTGGGAGGCAGGCCTGTCCGGCGGCGAATCACCTGCGTCCAAAGCGCCACATTGGGGCTGCCGACATTGCGCCACAACACATTGAGTCGCTCGTGCCAGTTATTGAGCTCCTCGTCATCGTTGCTTTCGAAGCTGGCGCCGCCCAACCGAAACACTTGCAGATAGTCACCGAAAGCTGTCCTGACCACCGTCGGCGCTACGTGAGCGGTGTGCGGAATTTTGTCCGCCGCCGTGAACTCTCGGCGCAGAGCCGTCGCGCGATTATGCTTGGACATGATCAGCCGCCCGCTCGCGGAGGAAGCATCACGCTTACGTCGGATGCCTCCAGTCGTCGACGGCCGCGGCGACTCGGCAGATCGAGCGCCAACGGAGAGTAACTGCTGGCCTTCCAGACTCGGAGGTTGGCGAACAGAGCCGGAAGTCGAGTTCGCGCCCATAGCAGAACGAGATCGAAGAAGCGCGCATCCCGTGCACAGAGCAGCATGCACACACCGTGGATGGGTGCGCAGAGCAGCAGCGTCAGCAGATTTTTCGTCAGGAGGAAGGCCTCCATCGTGAAGACCATGTTGAACAAGAGCGCCGAATAGGTCACGCCCCACCGCATCGGCGGGCGAGTCGCGCCCACGAACAGGGGATCGGCGATCAGTCCGGGATTGAGGTCGCTCACCGTTCTCTCCTAAACGCCGAACATGCCGCGAACCCAGGCCACGATCTGCGGCGCTCCGAAACCAATCGCAATACCCAGAATTGCGCCGATGCACCACCCCCAGGACATGCGGTTCGCCATTGCCATTCCGCCGAGAACCATCACGAGAATGATGGCAACCGGCGTCAACCATGCAAGAAGGTTGGTCTGTAGCGAGGTGGCTCCCGTCATGAAGGGCGAGGCTTGAGCCATCGCCAAATCGGGTGTACCCATCACAAAGATGACCAGCAACGACGGCAGCAGAATCTGCTGCAGACCAAGGCGATGCGGACGGGAGTGATGCACGGCGAATTCCTTTTCCAGATAGATGCGGGCACGCTGGTCGGCCAGCGCGACAGTCGGTTCCCTTCAAATCTCGGTTTCGAGTGCTCCTTCTCTCTCGTCGCGCCGCGCCGCCAGCTCCTCGCGCTTGATCTTGCCCGGTGCGCCAAAGCGAAAATTCTGTATGATGAACGAATAGTCGTACTGCTTTTCGCCCTCCTTGTCCGTCCAGTTGTTGGACCGGATCTGCGCTTGAAGAATGAGCTGGTCGCCCTTGCGCGCGTTCTTGGCAATCGCCTCCCCGAGACTTTCGAACGCCACAAACCAAAGACTGGTAACCGCTTCGCGCGCATTACCTTGCTCATCCTTGCCGGCATAATCGTTGCCGACCAGGCAAATCCGCGTATACGTGGTATCCCCTTTGACGGCGAACTCGGGATCCCTCGCGAGATTGCCGACGGCGGTTACTGTGAAGCTATTCATGACTACTCCTTGACTGTTGTGTGGCGCGACTCGAGATGATTTCATCCGTCGCGTGGCAGGCAGTTTGAGAGGAGTACCCGAGAATTTGAATTCAATTATGTATCGAGTTTGCAGAGAAAAGAGCGTCCCTTGTCCGTCTCGGCAATTTCCGCGAACGGCTCGTTACGCCATGTTATTTCTCGCTGCCGTCCGCGCACGTCAGCTGCCTCGTGTCAGCTGCAGTTTTGCCGGCAACCATCAAGAAATTCGGCGATCTGCTCTTGGTAGCCGCCCGAACCCGCGAGCGGGCCGGTAATACTATGCCTTGGCCGAACTGTCCGCCGTCACATCAAACAATGTTGTCCCCTGCAATGACAGCACCAGCCGCTCGTTTTGGTTCCAGAGCTCTGATTTAGACAATAGAATTCCCGTCCGCCCGGAAGGGGATTTGCTCGACCGCAGCACTTCGAAACGGAGAGCGACAGCGTCGTCGGGACGAACCGGCTCGAGCCACTTTATCGAGTCGATTCCGGGCGAGCCAAAGGATTCTGATTCCAATAGGACGCTGCGCACCATCAGCTCCATTGCGATCGAACATGTATGCCATCCGCTCGCGATGAGTCCTTTCCATCTTCCCTGACGCGCGCGTATGGGGTCGACGTGAATCCACTGCGGGTCATAGCGTGACGCAAATTCGATGATTTCCTTGGAACTGACGATTCGCGGTGGCGTGCGAATAACCACACCAGGCGTAAGATCGGCGAACCGCATAGTAGTGCCTCCTTAATATTGTCGGACTCATGCAATCTCGGCGCGAGCAGCCCGCCAAGGGCCCCGACTCTGGAATCAAATGATCACCCCGAGTATTGCGGACCATCCCAATCGACGACATTCGCTGCCGGCGGCGGCTGATCGACATTATCGCCGTCGCGCATTGCAGGCTATGTAGCGATCACAACGATAACATTATCATTCCGCCTGTGGTGGCCACATACGAATTTCGGCGACTAGGGTTATGCAGTTTTGCTGGCAACTTCCCAGGAATTCGCGCTGCTCGCGATTAATTGCGCGCCGCCCTGCATAATCCCAATCATGCCAACCAAGGACTTGCACACGCCCACGGATCGCCCCGCGCTTCGCGCCTCCAGGCTGCATAAGGTGTACGGCAGCGTCACTGCGCTCGACGGCGTGTCGTTTACCGTGAACCGCGGGGAAATCGTCGGTCTGCTGGGACCCAACGGGGCCGGCAAGACCACTACGATCAACATGGTGTTGGGCGTGCTCGCCACGACCACCGGCAGTGTCGAAATCGATGGGATCGATATCTCCAAACAACGTGCCCGGGCGCTGGCAAAAACGAATTTTGCAGCCGTCTATGCGGCGCTGCCCGGCAATTTGACGGTGATCGAGAATCTGCGTTTCTTCGGACTGCTGTACGGCATTGAATCATTGCGCATTCGCGTGGAGGAATTGCTGCAGCAATTCGATCTTGCGCATTTACGCCATACCAAGTGCGGGTTGCTATCCTCCGGCGAACAGACTCGGGCGGCTCTCGCCAAGGCCTTGGTCAATCGCCCGCAACTGCTGCTGCTCGACGAGCCCACGGCGTCCTTGGATCCGTCCGCGGCCCAGCTCATCCGCGCCAAGATCAGGAGGCTGGCCACCGAGGACCGATGCGGTATCCTGTGGACCTCGCACAATATGAACGAAGTTGAGGCGGTTTGCGATCGCGTGCTGTTCCTGTCGCGCGGCAAGGTGCTGCTGGAGGGTAATCCGCAAACGCTGCCGCACGAGCATGGCTCGGCGACATTGGAGGATTTATTCATTCGGGTGGCTCGCGAGCCGCTCAAGGCCGTCGCGGACGTGGCTACATGAGGCTGCGCCCCATCGCCGGCATCGTCCTGCGGCAGATCTATTTGATGCGCGGCAGCCCGGTGCGCCTGTTTCCCATGGTGACCTGGGTGGCCATCGATATCGTGCTGTGGGGTTTCATCACTCGGTATCTCAATAACGTCAGCGGCAGCGGCATGGATTTCGTGCCCACCCTGTTGGGCGGCGTGCTGCTATGGGATTTTTGCACCCGTATCATGCAAGGCGTGACCACCGCGTTTCTCGAAGATGTTTGGTCGCGCAATTTCCTGAATCTGTTCGCCTCGCCCCTGTCGATCGCCGAATACATCACCGGTCTCGTGATCACCAGCGTGGTCACGAGCACCCTCGGGATCATCGTGATGTTGCTGCTGGCCACCGGCGTCTTCCACCTGCAGTTCTTTTCCATGGGACTGCCGTTGATCGCATTTCTCACGGTGCTGTTCGTGTTCGGCATTTCGCTCGGCATATTCGCGAGCGCCATCGTGCTGCGGCTGGGCCCGGCGTCCGAATGGCTGCTGTGGCCCCTGCCGGCGCTCCTGTCGCCCTTCGCGGCGGTTTTCTATCCGCTGGCGGTGCTGCCGCCCTGGATGCAAACGGTGTCGCGTGTACTGCCGCCTTCCTATGTGTTCGAGGGCATGCGTGCTTTGCTGGCAGATCGGCCGTTTCCCGGGATGTTGCTGTTGCAAGGATCGCTGGTGGCCACGCTCGAATTATTGCTTGCCGCGTATTTCTACGGACGAGTGTATCGTCACGCCGTGCGCACGGGCCTGCTGGCGCGCTACAGCGCGGAAAGCGTGGCCTAGCTCCTCCGACCCGGCTTTTTCGCCGGACCGCTGAGAGTCAACACCCGCTTACGTACAGTACGCAGCACTTCACGCGACAAAGGCGAATCGCCCACCGCGCGAGCCATGATCAGGGCACCGTAGAGTGCGCTGAGAACCAGGATCGCGGTAGCGCGTGAATCATCCGCCGAACCGCCCGGCCCGAGCGCCTCCCTCAAGGTCTCGAGGATGGTCTCGATCTGCTTGCGAAACTGTGCTTGGGTCTCGGCGCTCTTGCGCGGCGCGTCGCCCGCCAGGGCCGCCACCGCGCATCCGGCCGCCCGCCCGTCGCGGTGGGCCTCGCTGAGATAGAAGTCGGCCAACCCTGCGATATCCGGCTTGTCGCCGTCGAACAAGTGCTCACGCATGGCCTGGCCGGTCTGGGTGAGTGCCAACTCGAGCGCCTCGGTCACCAACTCATCACGGGAATCGAAGTGTCTATAGAAGCCTCCGTGGGTGAGCTTTAGCTCCTTCATCAGATCCGACAGGCTGATGCCGTCGACACCGCGTTCCTTGAATCGAGCTGCGGCAGCTTCCACGAGCCGTGCATGAGTATTTGCCTTGCTGGCCTTCGAATGTCCCATGACGGTCTGTATAGCACAGGACGGATGTTCAGTCAGTATCTGGATGATACTTGACATCCAGATACTGAAGAGCTAGCCTACTTGTGTAGATTACGATCATCATCCACAATTCTTCGACTCGAGGTCCGCATGAGCACTGCTGGCAAATTAGGTACCGCGCTGATCACTGGCGCATCGACCGGCATCGGCGCCACGTACGCCGACCGCCTGGCGCACCGCGGTTACGACTTGATCCTGGTCGCCCGCAACAAGCCAAATCTGGAAAAGCTCGCGAGAAGCTTGGCCGCCGAGACCGGCGTGCGCATTCAAGTGCTGCCGGCGGATCTCACGGTCGAGGCCGACCTGAATCGCGTTGAGAAGGTCCTGCGCGACGACGCCGGCATCAGCCTTCTCATCAACAATGCGGGAGCCGCCACGCTCGGCCCTTTGGCGAACGCGGACATCGGGCGCCTCGACCGCGAGATTCAGCTGAATATCGTGGCACCGACGAGGCTGGCGCACGCGGCGCTGCCCGGCCTGCTCGCGCGCAACCGCGGCGGCATCATCAATATGGCATCGGTGATGTCGCAGATGGTGATACCGGGCAATTCAGTGTACGGAGGGACGAAGGCGTACCTGCTGCATTTCAGCGAAGTGCTTGCGCTCGAACTGAAGGACTCCGCAGTACGCGTGCAGGTGGTGCTGCCCGGCGCGACACGCACGACTCTATGGGACGGGTCGGGCGTGGAGCTCAAGGACCTGCCGCCCGAGATCGTGATGGACGTCGGCGAGATGGTGGATGCCGCGCTGGCGGGCTTCGATCAGGGTGAACGAATCACCCTGCCCGCGTTGCCGGATGCCGGCGATTGGCAGCGCCTTGTCAAAGCCCGGGAGGATCTGCAGCCGAATCTATCGCGCAAGCATTCCGCGCCGAGGTATAAAATCCCTCTGACGCAGGCGGTCTGACGCGACCGCCGTTCGATACACGGCTGCGAGGGACTGACGATCAGTCAAGTTTGGCCAGCAGATTCTTCGGCACTCGACAACCCGATGTGGTCCGCGCTCAGCGGGCCGCATCGGAGTCTGGCCGGGCGACTGGACAACTTGATGTGGTATCCGCCGGCGATCGGGCCGTTCGTGGCCATTCCGAATGCGGATGTCCTGCCGGACCTGGAATCGGCCCACGCTCGGGGCCTCGCTGACCAGGCCTATTTCGTGGGTGCGTGTCCGAAATCCCTGCCCGAGGGATGGCGGTTCGTATCCCGCTCATACATTCTGCAGCTGTTCCCCACCGCCGACATCCCCGAGTCGGGTGAGGACGCGGGCATCGTACTCGGCGAGACCGACAGGGCCGCCATGCGCGAACTGACGCAGATCGCGTTTCCGGATTTCTTTCGCGAACGCACCCACGAATTGGGCCTGTACCTGGGCATCTACGACGGCGCCAGGCTGATCGCGATGGCCGGCGAGCGCCTGGCCCTGGCCGGGCTGCAGGAGATCAGCGGCGTCTGCACTCATCCGGATTTCGCCGGGAGAGGTCATGCCCGCCGGCTCACGCGCGCGCTCCTCTGCCGGCATCGCCGGCGCGGCGTCCGCTCCTTTCTGCACGTGAGCGAAGGCAATGCCGGCGCACGGCGGCTGTATGAATCCATGGGCTTCGTGACGCGTGCCAGCTTGCCGATGTGCAAGGTGGAGCGAACAGCGGCACTGGTTTAGCGCTCGAGCACGCAGAAATCTCGATAAGGGACACTCGCATCGTTGTGCCGATGCGACAAAAGCTGCAAACAACCGACAATTCTGTTAGCGTTCTTGTTTACGATCTGACTCCCCGACCGCATTGACTGAATGAAAAACGTGTACAAAGCACTGGGTCTCCTGCTGCTGCTGCTGACGGCGCAGCAGGGTGCTGTGAATCACGAGCTGAGTCACTTCTTCCCTGCCGATCAAGCGGACCTGAGAATCGATACGGGCGGCGTGGCAGATGCTCCGTGCGCGCTTTGTGCTGTGTTTGCCCAGGTCGTCACACCGACTTTCGGTCACTCGTTCAACATCCCTCTACTGGTTCGCACCGCATCGCAGGTCGTTTCCGAGCCGCGATTCGTAGCCGTAGACGCCGCCGTTCCTCGACCGCGCAGCCGCGGTCCGCCTTCCACAAGCTGAATCTTAGCCTTGCGAAGTGATCCGCCCGAGTAATCGGCGGCGGTTCATCGTCATTCAGCGATTTCGGAGTTACCAGATGTCCAGTCTTTCCCTGCGGGGTGCAGCGTCCAGCGTTGCCGCGCCCGCCGTTTTCTTGATCATTACGAGTTCCCATGCGGTGGCGGACACGGAGATGGTCGACACGTCGAATCTGCCGGAGATCGTCGTGACCTCCCAGCACTTGGACGAAAGCCGTTCACATATCCAGACCCAGACCGGCGCGTCCACCTATACCATCGATGCCGCGGCGATCGCGGCGACCCCCGGGGCCAATCCTTGGATCCGCGCCTCATTTCCTCGCTGAGCGTGCTCACCGGCGCATTGCCGGCAGAGTACGGGTTGCGCACCGCCGGCATCATCGATATCACGACGAAGAACGGGCTTCAGGCTCCCGGCGGTGCGGTCTCTCTGTATGGCGGCAGCCACGGTACCGTCGAGCCGAGCTTCAACTACGCTGGAGGGGCAGGGTCATTCAGCTACTTGGTCACCGGAAGTTTTCTGCGCAATGACCTCGGCATCGAGTCGCCGGACGGCCGGTCGAACCCGATTCACGACCACACCACCCAATACCATGGCTTCGGCTACTTCGAGGACATCTTGGATGACGAGAACCGGGTGGCGCTCATGATCGGCAGTTCGGTGGGGAAATTCCAGATCCCGAATCAAGCTGGCCTGCAACCCTCACTCGGCTTGACCGTCAACGGCGTATCCGCCTACCCCAGCGAGGCTCTCAATACACCGGCGTCGCGCAGGACGCGTTCAAGCAGAACATGGCCTACGCTCTGCAAAGCGACGCCGCGTACCGGCTCGATGACAGCCACACGGTCCGCGCGGGCGTTTTCGTCCAGTCGGATCACTCGGTCAGCGATACCACGTCTCAAGTCCTGCTGACGGACGCCTCCGGCGCACCCATCGGCGATGTGCCCGCCGCCATCGTCGACAACAATGCCAAGACCGAATGGATCGAGAGCCTGTATCTGCAGGACGAGTGGAAGCTCGTACCCACGTTCACCATCAACTACGGTGCACGGTTCGACCGATTCAACGCCTATACGAGCGCGCACCAGGTGAGCCCGCGCGTCAACATGGTATGGCAGGCGCTTCCCGATACGACAGTGCATGGCGGTTATGCGCGCTACCTCTCGCCGCCGCCTTTCGAGCTGGTGGGCGGCAAGGACATCGCCTTGTTCCAGAACACCACCTCCCCGCCGAACTCACCCGTGGCCGATTCACCGTCGGCGGAAAAGGCGAACTACTACGACCTCGGCGTCCAGCAGAAAGTACTCCGTTCGCTCACCCTGGGCATCGACACTTACTATAAGCAATCGGTCAACCTGATCGACGAGGGTCAGTTCGGGGCGCCCATCATCCTGACGCCGTTCAATTATCGCTACGGCAAGCAGTACGGCGTCGAATTCACCGCGAACTACACCGTGCAGAACTTCAGCGCGTATTTGAACTTCGCCGCGCAGAGCGCGAAAGGCAAGGATTTCACCTCGGCACAGTTCAATTTCTCACCGACGGAGGTCGCCTATGTTGCCGCCAACTACATTCATTTGGACCATGAGCAGCAGCAGACCGCTTCCGGGGGAGTGTCATACCTGTGGCACGATACCCGGTTCAGCGCGGACTTCCTGGTCGGCTCGGGGCTGCGCGCGAGTCTCCCGCTGCCCCCCGGTGTGACCACCCCCTACGGCGGCACCAGCATACCGAACGGCGATCATCTGCCCTCCTACACGGAGGTCAATACGGGCATCACGCACCTGTTCACCATTCCGGGTGCGGGCACGCTGACCGCACGGTTCGATGTCATCAACCTCTTCGACAAGGAATACCAGATCCGCAACGGCACCGGCGTCGGCGTCGGCGCGCCGCAATTCGGCCCCCGCCGCGGCTTCTTTTTCGGCCTGTCGAAATCACTTCCTGCTCTCTAGTCGGGCGCGGCTAAAACCCCTGAGTCGAGAGACTGACCCTGACAGGTCGGTCTCTCAGGTCCAGGCACGATCAAGACGCACGGTGTGTTATGTTATAGTATTGCAGAGAAAAAATGACTGGGAGCGCTTGTTCGCGTGCCAGTCAATCCCTTGGACGAGCGTGCAATATCTTCAGTTCATGATCGTAGCCTGCGCCGCCTTCCTGGCTAACTTTGCCGGCGGTGTGTTTGCCCGGCGCGTCGCGGACCGCATGCACCTTGCACTCGGCTTCAGCGCCGGCACCGTCATTGCCGTCGCTTTTTTCATTTTCATGCCGCAGGCCGTACTGAGCCGGCCCGCGGCGCACGGCGCCAATGAATTGCTGCCTCTGGTGGGGCTCGGATTCGTGATCGCCTTGCTGCTGGATCGGTTCGGATCTTTCTCGATGGCCGACAGCGAAGAGCATCTCACGACGCGCAAACACTACGGCCATGCCGCCCTGAACGGAGCGGCGATCGGGGTGGCGTACCACGTATCCCCGGCGGTGAGCGGTGTCGTCACGGCGGCGTTGCTGGCCCATGAGTTTTCGGACAGCGCCGATGCCACGAGGCAGGCATTTCGCGAACGCCACGGCGGGCGTGGGCTGCGCGAGGGTTTCATCAGCTCGCTGTGCGTGGCCGCCGGCCTCGCCGCAACGTCCTTTCGCGGCATGCCGCCGGGCACGCTCGGCGTTGCTTTGGCCCTGTTTGGCGGCTATTTCATTTATCTCAGTGCGAGCGAACTCATCCCGGAAAGTCATCATCTGCATCCGCAATTATTGACCGTTGTGCTGACGTTCGGCGGCGCGGGGGCGATGTATCTGGCGAGTGTCATGGTCAAGTGATCCGCATTGCTTCGCAGGAGACTCCTAGGGCATGGCAATCATGAAATCAGCGGCAAGCCGCTTTGCAGAGTCGCGTGGCAAGCACGATCACCAGCGCTGCGTGTCCAAAGCGCTGCGCACGGCCGACGAGGTGTGCACCGAGCGCGGCCTGAGATTGACCCCCACCCGCAAGCGCGTGCTCGAGCTCATTTGGACTCGCCACGCGCCTATCGGGGCCTACGACATTCTGAGTCAATTGAGCAAGGAGGGCCGTCAGGACGCGCCGCCGACGGTGTACCGCGCTCTGAGCTTTCTGATGGGTGCGGGACTCATCCACCGTATCGACACTTTGAACGCCTATCTGGGCTGCGAGACACCGAAGCATCTGCACGCCGCTCAATTTCTGGTCTGCCGCTCCTGCCGCGCAGTGACTGAACTCGGCGACCCTGCCATCGCCCGATTGCTGGCTCAGCGGGTCAAGGCCGCCGGCTTTACCGCCGATGCACACGACTTGGAGATCAAGGGGTTGTGCGATGCTTGTTTCCGCTCTCGCGCTCCGCCCACCGCGGTCTAAAATCGTCGAATAAGTTGCCGTCGTTTGGACGGTGCCGTAATTACACTGATTTTCAGGAGAATTCTCCATGTCGAGGTTTAGACCTGCAGCGGTGCTTCTGGCACTCGGACTCGCTTGCGCGGCGGGTTCACCGGCAATTGCGGACGAATTTCGATCACGCGGCGTGCATGAACACGGTTCGGCGACGGTGGACATCGCGGTTCAGGACGGCACACTCGATATTGCGCTGCACTCGCCCGCGATCAATGTCATCGGCTTCGAACATGCGCCGCGCAGCGCGGACGAAAAGTCCGCCGTCGCACAGGCGAATCGAGTATTCACATCGCCGCGCGAGCTGTTCTTGATCCCGGTGGGCGCGGCATGCACGTCCACGAGCGTCACGCTCTTGCCCATCGCCTATGAACGCGACGGCGAGGACGGCAAGCCCAACGCGCCGCACGCCGACTACGACGTGAGCTATCGATTTCACTGCGCGCATTCCGATCAGTTGCGCTGGATCGACATCAGGTTCTTCGAACAATTGAAGAGCATGCGCAAGATCGTCGCCAATGTCGTCACGCCGGCGCTGCAGGCTCAATCCTTGCTGACGCCCGACAATACCCGCGTTCACTTGCGCCCCTAGCCCATGACCTCCCAGGCCATCGAACTTGACGATGTACATTTTGCGTGGCCGCGCGGGGCGCCCGTGTTGGCCATCCCTCGGTTCGCGGTCGCCCGGGGTGAAAGCGTCGGCCTCCTACTCCATGGCCGCCAGCAAAGTGGAACAAGACCCATGAGCTATCCACCGCCGCACCCACGGCGAGGTCCGCGATGTTGCTCCTAGCGCTGTCCGGCGCTGCGTTTTGCACCACCTGCACCGGCGGCCTGCTGGCGCTGCGCCTCGCCACGCGTATGCAGTGGGTGCTGGGGTTCAGCGCCGGGGCCGTGGTGGCCGTGGCGTTTTTCGATCTGTTGCCGGAGGCGTTGGAGCTGGGTGCGCCTTCCTTTGGCGTAACCCAGGTGTTTGCATGCGCCGCCGTGGGATTTCTCATCTATCTCTTCTTCGATCGCGTGCTCCTCTTCCAGGGCCAGCGCTATCGAGATCAGCTCGCCGCCCAGCCCCCCGGCGCGCGCGAAGGGTCGAACACCCGGCACCGGGCCACGCTGTTCGCGAGCAGCCTGTCGCTGCACAGCTTTCTCGACGGCATCGCCATCGGCCTGGCATTCCAGGCATCCGCCGCCGTGGGCGCGGTCGTCGCCATCGCCGTTCTGACCCATGACTTCTCGGACGGCGTCAATACCATGAACGTCGTGCTGCGGAATGACAGCAATCGCCGCCGGGCGCTGCTGTGGTTGCTGGTCGATGCGGTCGCGCCCGGCTTGGGAATTTTTTCCACGCTTTTCTTTCGAGTCCAGCCTGATGTATTGGGAATCACTCTCGCGCTTTTTTCGGGGTTCTTTCTCTACATCGGCGCCAGCGATCTGATTCCTGAAAGTCATCGCGCGTTTCCGAAGGCCCTGACCACGGTCATGACGTTGCTCGGCATCGCCGTGTTGTACGCGGCCGTGACGCTCGCGCAATAGACGGATGAATCCATCCGATTGAAGCCCTACGCATGCATGTCGAGATCCGCAATACCTAGGTGGCGTCCGCCTCCTACGCGATGAGCGCCAGCAAGGTGGAGGCCTACCAATGAGCGTCTCGGCGCCGTTTTCGCTTCGCCGAGAGAACGCCGGTCACGGCCCTGCAAGGACCTTTATCAGGCGATAGCTGAATTCGAGGGATTGATAAAAGTCGGTCACACCGACGCGTTCGTCTTTGCCATGAGCGCGCAGATCGGACACATCGACGAAGGTGCCGCTGACGCCGAAAGCGGGAAGTCCCGCCCCACGCCAGTAGACATTGTCGGAGGCACCCGGGGACATCACGGGCACGACTTTGAGTCCCGGCCACATCTCGTTGGTGACCTTCTCAACCTTGGCTACCACGGCCTTGTCGAGGACGGCAGGCGCCGAGGCCACGGGAGCCCAAATGACGCCGATTTCGATCGCCGGATCATCGATGACGCGCCTCAAGGTCGCGATCGTCTCATCCGGGTTGGCACCCGGCAGCAGGCGGCATTGTATGGTTGCCTTCGCCCGAATGGGCAACGCGCTTTCACTTTGGCCCGCCTGCACCACGGTAGCCGGACAGGTACTGCGAAGCTCAGCATTGATCACCGGCACATCGCGCAACGAATCCGCGGCGGCTGAGTCAGTCGGATCCTTGAGGACGGCGCGGATCTGCGCCGCGCGATCGCCGCCCACCCGATTGGCCACCGCCTCAAGATAAACGCGCGTGGTCTCGCTGATCTGCACCGGGAATTGGTAATCGCCCAGGCGCGTCAGCGCGCGGGAAAGCAAAAAAATGGCATTGTCCCGCGGCGGCAGCGAGCTGTGGCCGCCCGTCCCGTAAGCGGTCAGCGAGTACGTGGCATAAACTTTTTCGGCGGTCTGCATGGTGTTCCACAGCCGCTCGCCGTTGAGCACTTCACCGTTGCCCGCATCGTGATTGATCACGAGTCCGGCATCGACCAGCCCACGCTGATTCTTCAGCAGCCAATCGACGCCATTGGCATCGCCGCCCGCTTCCTCGTCGGTGTTGAACACCAAAATGATATCGCGATTGGGTTTGAACCCCTCCTTCTTCAGCCGGATCAGATTGGCGGTCAGGATGGCGACCTCATTCTTGATGTCGATGGTGCCCCGGCCGTAAAAATAACCGTCCTTCTCGGTCAGCGCGAACGGCTCGACGCTCCAGGTCTCGCGAATGGCTTCGACCACATCGAGATGCGCATTGAAGAGCACGGGCTTCCCTTTACCGCGTCCGTGCAGCCGCACCACGATGTTCATCTTGTCCGGGCGCGGACCGCCGACGTACACGTCACCGTCCGGAAATCCGGCCGCCTTGAATCTCGCCGCGAGCGCCTCGGCCGCCTCCGCCGAGCCTTTGGCATGGGTCGTATTCATCCCGACGAGTTCCGCAAACACGGCGCGTGCCAATTGATCGTATTGCGCGGGAGAGCGGGGTGTTGCGGGGACATCGGCGGCGCCGGCGAGGGCCGGAACGGCGCAAAATACGGCCAAATTCAAGGTAAGTTTATGAATGAACCGAGTCGAGGACATCGTCCGCTCCAATGGTTGAGGCATCACGGTCGCATGAAGCTGGGTTATCTTGTTATTGCCGTTGCAGGTGACGCGTGGGAACGCCACGAATGCTTGCGCGGGCGCTTGTGGATAACCAGCCTTGGGTTTCAGCGTGTCGAAATATACGCTACTTGCAGCAACCTTGGGATCGCGGATGGAGTCTATGGACGTCTGAAAGCGTTACTCTGCCGGTGGTAACGTAGAATTGCTGCCAGCGGGTGAAGATCATGAACGCAAATTCGAACGCCGTGAAAATTGCCGTGCTCGACGACTACCAAGGAGTTGCCCTGCAGCTCGCCGATTGGTCGGCCGTTACGGCGCGGGCCCAGGTGCTCGTATTCCACGACCATCTCGCGGACGCCGATGCCCTGGTGGAGCGCTTGCTGCCCTTCGATGTGGTCTGCGTCATGCGGGAGCGCACGCCCCTGCGTCGCGCCGTCATCGAACGGCTGCCGAAACTCAAGCTGATTGCGTCCACGGCGAAGCGCAACGCCTCGATCGACACCGAAGTCGCGGCGGCACGGGGCATCAAGGTGGTTCACACATCCTACACCTCCACCCCGACGGTTGAGCTCACCTGGGCGCTCATTCTTGCCAGCGCGCGGCACATGGTTTCCGAGAACGCGTCGCTGCGGGCCGGCGGCTGGCAACGGTCCGTCGGCGACGACCTGGCGGACAAGACCCTCGGCATCATCGGACTGGGCAGCGTGGGTTCGGAAGTCGCCAAGGTGGGACTTGCGTTCGGCATGAAGGTGATCGCGTGGAGTGAGAACCTGACGCGGCAGGCCGCTGCCGCCGCAGGCGCCCGGCTCGTTTCCAAAGTGGAGCTGTTGCGGGAAGCCGATGTGGTTTCCATTCACCTGGTGCTGAGCGCCCGCACCAATGGTCTGATCGGCGCGCCGGAATTTGAACTGATGAAGCCATCGGCCCGCCTCATCAATACCTCGCGCGGACCCATCGTCGTGGAGGCGGCGCTCGTCGAAGCCCTGGCCAACGGCCAGATTGCCGGAGCGGCCGTCGATGTGTTCGACATGGAACCCCTGCCGCCGGATCATCCCTATCGGCGTATCGATCGTCTTCTCGCCACCCCGCACATAGGCTACGTGTCGCGGGGCCTGTACGAACGGTTCTATCGCGATACCGTGGCCAACATCGTCGCGTGGCTCGACACCTACGCGCCGGCGCAATAGCGGGGTGCCCGGCAGGGCGGGGCTTTGCGGACTATTCCAGGCAGACCACGAGCTTGGCTGAGTGCGTGCGCCAATTGATGGGAATCACATAGGAGCGGCTATGCGGCGCCGTGACCTTGTCCACTTCGTGCGCGATGATCACCGGCACCGATATGACGAAATTCTTGCCGAAATCGCGGCGCGCATTGCCGGAGATCGTGTTCGCCACTTCACCGACGAGATCCTTGATGTTCTCGTCGCTGGTGTCGGTTTCCTGCATGCGCATCAGCAGCACCGTGAGCATGCCGCGCGGAGCGGTAAAGTAGACGATGCCCTTGCGGGCCCCGGAAATTCCGATGACGCCCGTGTATTCGTAGGCACCGGGGTTTCCGTCCGTCACGAGATAGGGCGATCCGACGGTGGCCGACTGCTGCGCCGAAATTTCGAAGTAGTTCGTCGCGCCTTCGATGAATGTGCGGATTTCGGCTTCTTTGAGCATCATGCCTCCGACAGCAACTCTTCCAGGGCGTCATTCAGCTGACGATCGGTGAACGGCTTGCACAGGAAGCCGTTCGCCCCCTTCTCGATGGCATCCACTGCCGTTGCCTTGTCCGCGAGCGCGGAGACGACCAGGATCAGCACCTTGGAATTGATCGCCACCAACTGTTGCACGCACTCGACCCCGTCCATCTCGGGCATGGTCAGATCCATGGTCACGACGTCAGGTTGCGTGCGGCGAAACAACTCCACGGCCTCGCGCCCGTTGCTCGCGGCGCCCACCACCTCCAGGCGGGCGATCTGCTGCGAGCGCTCGATGCGGCGGCGGATGATATTCGAATCATCGACAATCATGAGCTTCAACGAAGGTTTGGCCTGATCATCCATATCGTCACGCCGCCTCGGTATCATCCGCGCGCTTGACGGCGCGCGGCAGCGTCATGGTCAGCCGCGTGAACTTTCCGGCGCTCGTCGCGACCGAAACCCGCCCGCCCATCTGATTGGTGAGGTCGGCGATCAGGTTCATGCCGACGCCCCGTCCCGCATCCTTGGTCGCAGTCTCGATGGTGGAGAAGCCCGGCTGGAACAGCAGCGAGAAGACCTGCTTCGTGTCCATGGTCAGCGCCTTTTCCGGGGTGATGAACCCCTTTTTCACCGCGGCTTCCTTGATGCGCTCGGTCGACAGACCTTGACCGTCGTCTTCGACGATGAGCTTGTAGCCGGTGTCGCCCGCCTCCTGGAATGACAGGCGCAACAACCCTTGTCGGGCTTTCCCTGCGGTCACGCGCGCGGACGGCGGCTCTATGCCGTGGACGATGGCGTTGCGCACCGCCTGGACGCCGATGTCCTTGACTGCGCGCCGATAGTCTTCAGGTACCGCATCGAGGCCGGTGCACTGCAGAGTCGCTTCCTTGTTGTTCTCACGGGCGACGCGCGCGGTGAGCTGTTGCAGCGTCGCCTCGACGCCGGCATCGGTTTTGGCGCCTTGCAGCTTCTGCTTCTCGTCCTGCAGCACCGCGGTGATGGTATGAACGACGTCATGCTGTGTGCTGTGCAGGCGCGACAGGCGCGCCACCAGCTCGCTGACCGATTGCAGATGCGTCAGCAATTCGTCGAGCTTGATGACGAGCGGCAGGAAGTCGTTCCCCGACAGGCTCGGCTTCTCCTTCAACGACTTCAAGTCGTCCTCGAAGGCGTGCGCGCGGCTCTCGATCGAGGACAGACCCAGTGCGGCAGCCTCGCCCTTGACCGAGTGTACCTGCCGGAACAGCGTATCGAGCTTCTTGCGGAATACGCCCTCTTCGCGGGTCGGCTCGCGCAGCACCGCATTGATCATTTTCATGGCGGCGTTGGAGTCGTTCAAGAACGACGTGAGCTGCGCAGGATCGATGTGCAGAATGCCCAGCAGGGTATCGACCTGACCCTGGGCCTGGCTCTGCGAGGCCTGCAGTTCATTCGCCAGATCCACCCGGGCGGTCACGTCCGAAACGGACACCAATACATTGGTCATCTCACCGTCGACGCGCACTCTATGAAAATCGAACTGCAGATAGCGCGTGTCGAATTTGCCGTTGCCGGCGTCCAGGTGAACCTCCACCTCGCCCAGGGGATTGATGGTCTTGACCAGCTTCTCGTTGGTGCGCTCGGCCCAAAGGATTTTGACGAACTTGACGGCGGTCGCCAGAGTCCGCTCCGACACGATGTGCCTGAGCAGATCTTCAAAGGGAAGACCGGCGAAATCCTTGCGCTGGAATAGGGTTTCCAACGCGCTGGAATAGGCCGATCCGATCACCAAATTCGAATCGAGCAGGAACAATCCGTCCTTGACCGTGCGCAGAATATCCGTGGTCTGCTGCCGCGCCTGACGCAGGCTGCTCTCCTGCCGTTGCCGCGCGCTGAGCAATACGGTCACCAGGACGACCAGGCCGATCGCGATGACCAGGCCCGATATCATCACCAGCCGGAGCTCGGTCGCCGAACGTAAATTGGTCGACTGCAGCTCCGCCGCCATGGCTGTGAATTCGCTGTCCAGCAGCGGCAAGACGTGACGGCTGGTGCGCAGCGCCGCGTTGACCCTGAGCTCCAATTCGCGGCCGCTTTCGTTCAGATTGGTGCCGGTGGACTCGTTGTCTTGATAGGGTACCCCGTGGTACGCAAGCACCGGATTCAACACCACCAGTTCTTTTGCCCAGCTGTCGAGAAGCAGCGCCGCGTGCTTGCCGGCCATCGAGGCGCCCGTCGTGCCCGTCGCGCCCGTGTCGGCGTTGAGGGAATACGTGTCGCCGGTGAGGGAAAACCAGCTGGGCGGCTTCGGCGCGGTCATCTCGTGCAGCGCCGCTTCGAGTTTACTGGTCGAGGCGCGCAAGTCATCCAGGGATTCTTGGACGTAACCCCGGGAGCCCAGGCGGTCATGCACGGCTTCGAGGGAGGCGCGGATCAGGGTTGGATGACGCTGTTGATCACCCAACAGCTTGAGCGCCGTCGAACTCTCTGCGACTTCGCCGGCGAGTTCGAGTCCCGGTATGAGCACGGTGGCGACGAAGCTCACGCCGAGAATGACGACCAGCACGAGCAGGCCGGCCGGTGTCAGAAGCGGACGCACGACCTTGGCTAGACGAGAATTCATGAATTAAGCACTCCCAGATGATTGACACCGCTGACCGACGTTCGAATGGGCGCGCTCACCGCGCTCAGATCCTCGAGAAACAAGGCCGCCGAGGGGTAGCGATCGGCGGGCTCCTTGGCCAGCAGGCGATCGATGATCGGCTGGTAGCGCAGAACCCGCTGCGGCAACCGCGGCGCCGGGGCCGTGCGATGAGCCGCGAAAATCTCGGTCAAGTTATTGCCCACGAACGGCAAGGCGCCCACCAGCATTTCGTAGAGCACGATGCCGAGACTGTAGAGATCACCTCGTCCATCCGGATCACGGTTGTCGATTTGCTCGGGACACACGTAGTAAGGCGTTCCCGTGCAGAGGTCAGACCTCGATAGATCACTGGCTGCGAGCCGCATGGATGCCGACCCGAAATCGATCAAGATCAGGCGGTTGTCGTCGGTCAACATCAAATTCGACGGCTTCAGGTCGCGATGCACCACGTGTGCGGCATGCAGCACCTGCAGGGCCTCGCCGATCTGCCGCGCGTAGTTGACGGCATCGGCCTCGCTCACCGGATTCTTGAGACGGTCGCGTAGGCTCCCGCAGGGAAAATATTCCAATGCGAGATACGAGTACTCGTCGGTAATGCCGTAGTCGAGCACGTCGGCAATCGAACGATGATTCAGCGCCGACAGAATTTGGCATTCGCGGACGAAGCGCTGGCGATCGGCCTCCGTCACTTCACCCCGGCCTTTCAGAGCCTGGACCTTGAGCGCGACGGGCTGCGCCAGATCATCGTTGCGGGCCAGATAGACGGCCGACACAGCCGACTCCGCAATGGTCTTCACCAGGCGGTAGCCGGCGATCTGCGGCTGACGCCGGGGATCGGGTGCCGCGGCGACTGCGGCGCCGGAACTGCGCGCCGCCTCCGTCAGCGGCTTCAGGACCTCGCCCAATTCGCCGATCTTCACCGAGTGGATCGGCCAATAGTCGTTGGCTCCGAGTTTGATGGTGCGCGCGGCGTTGCGCTCATCGCCGCCGCGCGCAAAGACGAATATGGGCAAACGCGGCGCTCGTTCGCGCGAGCGCGCGAGCCGCGCGAGCGGGTCAACCGCGCTGTCGCGCACATTGAATTCGACGATGAGGAACAGCGCGAGGTAGGCGGCGATCCGCTCCGGGGCGAGCGCGTCGAAGCTTGCGCTGCTGATGCAGTCCGCATCGAGAGTCGGAATTGCCCGGCGCACCAACGCGCCCAGCCGCAGGCGGAGTTCCAGGTCATCGTGCACGACCAGGCAGCGGCCGTCGCTGCGCTTAGGCAAGACGATGCTCGGCTCGCGTCGTTCGGGGCTTGCGGAGAGTTTGCTCATCGGGCGGTGTTCGCTACTTCGTCATCCGGAACGAGATCCGCAATTTCGTGCTCACCGCGCTGGGTTTCCCGCCCTGCATCGCCGGCTGATAGCGCATGCGCGCGAGCGCTCTCGTCGCGGCCGCGTCGAATATCCCCTTCGGGCTCGAATCCAGCACCTTGATCGTAGTGACCTTGCCCTCCGCCGTGACCACATAAGTCACGTCGACCCAACCCTCGAGACTTCTGCGCAACGCATCGGCCGGATAGTCGAGCTGGATCGCCTTGGCGCGGGTCAACGAGGCTTCCAACACTTCCGTCGGCCCGGTGGTCAGTTTCGACTGCGCCAGGCGCTGGTTGAGCGCAGCCAGATCGGGAGAGGCGCCCAAGCCGGCCGCCATCTGCAGCAGCGCTTCGGCCCGCGCGGGCTGCGTGGTATCGAGCGCCGCACGGGCTTGCTCGAGGATTTGCCCTTGAACCGCGCTGGATATCTTCGGCAGGCCGCTGTTCTTGGGGTCGGTTGCGCGCAGCTGGTTCACGTAAAACAGCGCGCTGTCATTGTCGGGCTCGGTCAGCTTTCCTTGGGCGAGCCGGGATTGCGCCAGATCGAGGTATTGTGGTTGCTCGGCCGCCGCGGATTGCTGACTGCGTGCAGTGCTGAGGTCGTGCTGCAGACTCGCAACCGTTGCCGCCGGAGCTCCGTAGGTGCGGAGGTCAGCGAGCAACCGGTCCGCGTCGGCGAAACGCCGCTGGTCGATGGCGGCGTGCTCGGCCTGTGTCAGCCGTTTGTAGATTTCCTGGGACTGCGGCTGCAGCGCCGCGGCGCCGGCGCCCGCCGCCCGGGCCTGGACGAGGTAGTAGGCGGCGCTGTCGTTGCGCGGTTCGAGCAATTTGTCCTGCTGGAGACGCGTGTCGATCAGCTTCACGAAATTCGCAACATCGACCTCTTGGTGCCGCCGTCGCAATTCGTCGCGCAACTGCGCCAGTTTCGCGCCGCTCAGAGATTTGGCACGGGCAGCCTCGTCGATCAGCTGCGACGCACGGTCGAAATTCTGTGCGTTGATGGTCGCCAGGATCTGCGCCGGACCGAGCTCGGCTCGCAGGCTGGCAATGCGCTCGTCGAGCGCGGCTAAGCGGCGATCGGTGGGATTGATGCTGCGCGCGCTTTCGAGCGCCTGCAGCGCAACGTCGAATTTTCGTTCATCCAAGGCCGACTGCGCCCGCACAAACAGAATTTCAGCCAGGCGCTGCAAACCCTGGTGTGCTTCGCCATTGTTCGGATCGAGAACCAGCGCATTTCTATACAGGGTCAGCGCGCTGCCGTCGGCCGGATCGATGAAGTGCCGATCGACCATCGCTTGCCCTGCTTTCTCGATGAGCAGATCGACCTTCTCGTCGGCTCCCGCAGCCGCTTTGGCGGGCTGCTGCTGCGCGGGTTCCGCGCTCGCCGACGGCGTCGGTTTGACCGGGGTATCGCTGGGCCGGAGCACGATGTACGTGACCGCACCGGCGACGAGCACCCCCGCGATGATGGATGCCGGTATCCATGGAATACTTCGTGGACCGGAAGGCGCGGCGGGCGATGCCGGGTCGGGCGATCCCGTGGCGGACGCCGCGGCGCTGCCGTCGCCGAGCAATGCAATTCGCGCGTTGACTTCCTCATGCGCGCTCTCGAGGGCAGCCTTCAAACTGGCGGCCGCTATCGGCACTGCCACATGAGCCACGACTTGTCGAAGTGCAATGGGGTTCGTCCACGCATTGCCGCCGCTCGCCTCGTCCAGCGCGACCACCGCAAAGCGGGGGGAATGTAGTTGCATTCGGGACAGCACCCCGGCCGCGTCGGTTTGATTTCGTGCGTCCCACAAGACGATGGCGGGTTGTCCCGATGTCGTCGCCGTGAGCAACTCATCGATGGAGTCGACCTGCTTCAGCAGTAGGTCGCCACCGACGTGGGCGCCGATCTGCGGCCACAGCGTGTCGTCGCCGCTGATGAGGAGCACCGAGAGCTTGGCTTTTTTGGCCACGGGCACGGGCTTCCGCGGAGTGGGCTCCGACGCGGCGGACTCACTCTTTTTTGTTGCGTTTTGCACCGATACCCTCCGTGAATCGTCACCAAGTCAGTTTTGCTGCACTGCAATTCCGCAGCACTCGCGACGTCGAACGATTGCGTCGTCACGCAGGGAAGATCCTCATGGAAATGCGGATTTCGCGAGATGGCTTGGATCACATTTTGGATGCAGTCCGGGCTCAAACCCCGGTCGGCACAGGCTGGGACTTGCCTAAGGTGAGAACCACTTCGCAGATGCGGCCGTATGCGCCAGATCAGCGCTGCTTGCTGTCCTGCACGCTCGATTGTCGGTTTCGCGTTTGCGGTCCCATGTCTATATGATCGAGTGTCAGAAGGACGAGATGTTCGACGCAGTGGAGGTGCGTTACGCAGGTCATGCGCGCTATCCCAGACCGGATTGGGTGAGTCTGGATGAGGAAACGAGTGGTAGTGATCGGCGGTGGCGTCATGGGATCGGCGCTCGCCTACTGGCTGACGCGGCTCGAGCCCTCGATCAGCGTGACCGTCGTCGAGAAAGACCCCTCGTACGAGCATGCGTCATCCGCTCTCTCGGCCGCGTCCATCCGTCAGCAATTTTCGACCCCCGTGAACATCCGCGTCTCTCAAGCGAGCATCGCCTTTCTCCGCAATGCCGCAGCGGAACTGGCAGTCGACGATGAGACCCCCGATATTATGTTGCGTGAAGCCGGCTATCTCTATCTCGCGGGACCCGGCGGCGCCGCGGAGCTGGCCCAAGCGCATGCCGTGCAGAAGGCCTGCGGCGCCGATATCGCGCTCATGGACCCGGCCGAACTCGAGAGGCGCTTCGCCTGGCTGAACGCGTCCGATCTGTCCCTGGGTTCGCTGGGCTTGAGGGGTGAAGGTTGGTTCGACGGCTACGCCCTGCTGACGGCATTCGCGCGCAAGGCTCGTCAGCAGGGCGCGCGCTACATGAATGCGGAGGTGTGCGCGTTCGCCGTCGACGGCTCCCGCATCACCGAAGTGATCGCGGCAGACGGTTCGCGGATAGCCTGCACACACGTGGTCAATGCCGCGGGCCCGTGGGCACGGCGCATCGCCGCCATGGTTGGAGTGGACTTACCGGTGTTTGCGAGGCGGCGCACGGTCTATGTCATTTCCTGTCCTACCGCGATGAACCCGTTCCCGCTGTTGATCGATCCGACGGGATTTTGGATTCGCCCCGAAGGCACGAAATTCATCGCCGGATTTTCCCCGGCCGATGACTTGGATGATCAGCCGCTCGAGCCGGACTACGACTCCTTCGAAAGTCATCTATGGCCGGCCCTCGCCCATCGCATTCCGGCGTTCGAAGAAGCCAAACTCGAGCGGGCGTGGGCCGGCTACTTCGAGATGAACACGTTTGATCACAACGCCATTCTGGGTCCGCACCCCTCACTCGAGAACTTTCTGTTGATGAATGGATTCTCAGGTCATGGCATGCAGCAAGCGCCGGTCATCGGCCGCGCCGTCGCCGAACTCATTCTGCTTGGCCGCTTCCATACCCTCGATGTATCGGATCTTTTGTTCGCGCGAATCGCCGAGAATCGACCGCTTCGCGAAGCGAACGTGATCGGGTAGCGGCCGCTCGTCTGACCCCGACGCGCACAGTTGAAAACAGTACCGGCAAAGCACATCTTCTACGAATGAAGCAGATCGACTTCGACACCGTTCACCGGCTCGCCAGCATCGGCAGCCTCGTGGAGCCGCTGCGCCGCGCCTTCGTGTCGCAGGCGGTCAGTCCCGAGCGCGCTCACTACGATCTTGGAGCTCCCGATCGTCCGCGCACCTTGCTGCTGATGCCGGCATGGCAACCGGGCGGCGACATCGGCGTAAAAATCGTCACGGTATTTCCGGACAACGCCGATCGCGGACTTCCGTCCGTGAACGCCGCCTACATGCTCCTCTCAGGACAAACGGGGCAGCCTCGAGCATGGATTGACGGACGGGCGCTGACGCTGATCCGCACCGCCGCCGTGTCCGCGCTGGCCGCCGATCTCTTGGCGCCCGCGACGCCCGAAGTGCTGTTGATGGTGGGCACGGGAGCCCTGTCGCGTTACTTCGTCGAAGGTCATCTGGCCGTCCGCAAGTATCGATCCGTCCTCATCTGGGGCCGAGATCCGCACAAGGCGGCCGCCGCGGCTCGAGATCTCGGCGCTCGGGGATGGCCCGTGACGGCCGCGATCGATCTGGAGGCCGCTGCACGATCGGCGGACCTGATCAGCTGCGCTACGCTGGCGGAGCAACCTCTGATCAAAGGCCGCTGGCTCAAATCCCGATGCCACTTGGATTTGGTCGGCAGCTTCACGACCGACATGAGAGAAGCCGACGACGACTGCATGCGCGGCGCCTTCATTGCCGTCGACACGCTCACCGCGCTCACCCAAAGCGGTGATTTGAGCGAGCCGCTCGCACGGGGCGTCATAGTGAAGGACGACATTACCCTGCTCGGCGACTTGATAGCGGCAAAGTCGGCCGCGCCCCGCCCGCACAAGACCGTGTTCAAGTCTGTGGGCGTGGCACAAGCCGATCTGGCGGTGGCTGAGTACTTGTTCGAGCGCAGCGGTGCTGGCGTTTAACTCGACCACGCGTCGGCCTCGACCGCGCCGACGACGGCTTCTTCTTGAACTAGGGTGGCGTCACTGGAAATGCCAGCACATTGTCCGTATAGGTCTCGACCACTTCGCTGAACGGCGTCCCGTCCGGCAAGGTCAGCACTGCCCGATGCTCCAGCAGCTGGGATGGCATGGGTTGATCCGCACCCACGTCGCGCGCGCTCGTCGCGCTCATTTCCCATCCCGCGGGCAGCGGAAGCCATAGCAGCGTCGACGACAGAGTGTGACGTTGGAAGTGAAGCGCCCGCACGACCACGCCGAAAGGGCTGTCCGTCGTGTCCAACTGCTTGTTCATCTCGGGCGTCAAGCGGCCGGGCACATACCAATTGTCCGCCTCGGACAGCACGAGTGCCCCGCACATCAATTTCACTCTTCGGTAACGGACCGGGTCGGTCGGCGTGATCGCCAGCTCCCGGCGCTGTTCAAGCGTGGGCGGCTTGTCAATCTCCGGAACGCGGACCGCGACGATTCGCGGCGGCGACGCCAGTCGATGAACGTCGCACCATCGTTCCAGCGTCAACGTCGCGCTGTCATGGCTCAGCAGATCGGCGTTCAATGTCTGCAGCACCGCGAGCGCCTCGACCCGCGCAACGAAGCTGCCCGTCCAGCTCGGGGTTTGCGTCGGGGACGTGCCCTTGCACACGGTCGATGCGCACAGCAGCATGAGGCCATATGTACGAAGCGCTGTAGAAATTCTGGGGATCATTGGACTGGTCCTCACTCAGCCGTCATTGCGTCGCAACAGAATACCTCGTCGCCGCCGTGGCTTGCTTGATTCAGTGCCGCGGGGCTCGGGGCCGGTAATTTCGGCGCAGTTTCGAATGAATGTGGGAACTAAGGAACTGATCCGCCGCTGAAATGACGTCAGCGGAGCGCGATGGTCGCCGCCCCGATGATGGGTGCCTGTCCCAAGGGCTGCACGAGGACGGCCACATCGGTGGAGTCGCGCGGTAAGGAATCCACCCGCGCATGGTACTGCTGCTTTTGCCCGGCCCATCGGCCCAGGCTGTGGAAGTCGCGTACGATATTGAATTCTTTGAGCGTACGCCCGGCATTTTCCCCGCGGCCGATCGGCGACACCGCCGTGCGCAGATAGGCAACCAGCAGAACATCGCTCGGCGCGGCTTGTCGCGGAGCGTCCAGATCGACGAGAACTTCGCCGTCGCGCACCGACAGTACGACTGCAACGCCGTTGCGATTTCCCGTCAATGCCCTGCCGATGGACTTGACGTCGCTTCCGACAAAATTGTCCTGCCCGTCGATGACGACTTGCGGCGTATAGACCGAGGAGAGTCGCAGGACCTTCGCATAAGCGCGCTGCCGTTCGACCGCGTCGGGCAGACCGAAACGGTCACGCCAGCCAAGATCGTCCCAATAGTCGACGTGAAACGCGAGGGCGAGGACATCGCGACGCTGGGTCAGCTCTCCGATGTAGGTGTCGGCGGGTGGACACGAGCTGCAGCCTTGGGAAGTGAACAACTCGACCACCGCGGGCCTCGATTGAGCGTTCACCGTGGCCGCACCGAATAGTAACGTGCCCGCAATGAGGTAATGACGCAGTGATGATCGCATTCGTATCCGTCCAACAATGCCGCTGTTGAGTAGACCGGGGCCATTGAGGAAAAATTGCACCGTCAGTGCACGGATGTTTTAGGAGTCGGCAACGCCTCATGGCCCGCACCTCGTCAGGCCACGGTCGAGCGGGCTGCGCCTCGACACTGGGTAGCGGGTGGCCCGGCCCCCGGTGTCGCGCGCAGCGAATTGGGTCTGGCTAGGCCACCTGCGTCTGCTGAAGCCGCATGTCCACGGCCGCCTCAGCCGCCACCCAATCGTCGAGCTCGCTGCCGGCGGCAAATCCGCGCCGTTCAGCGCGGAAATATGCTTCCGCCGCCACCAGTTGGCGCCGAGCGTCCGGGTCAATGCTCGTGGAGACCGTCATCGCTGATGGGGCCGATTCCAGGACCCCCATCGCCGCGCTGTCGGTCAGCTCGGGCGCCGCGGCCGCCGCCTTTCGCCTCGTCGTCTTCTTCACAGGAGATTCGCGTTTCGTAACCATCACTCCGCCTTCGTGTGTGAGTACTGTCGGGGTCGCCGGGTGGGCCTCCATGGCTACCCGGGTCACTTAGACTATATAACGGTCTCTCACACATTCCGCAATGGAATTTGGAAGGCGATTTGACGCTTCGCGTTATTGCCCTTCACTGGTGCGTGCACCTGTTCACTGCGTGAGCGGATGCCCCTTGGGCAACTGGTGCGCATACCACGTCGCCAGTCGATGCCGAATCGTCTTCTCGCTGACCTGGTCTTCCGGCATCGGCGCGATGATCTTGTCATGGACCAGCAGCCGATAAACGTATAGAGCCTTGTCGCTCGCCGAGTCGGTCGCCTCGAATTCAACGGCACCGCGGCCTTCCGCATACTGAACGCCGGCGAGCAACGCGGCCTTGAACAATTCCGCCTCGTGTTTGAGCTTTTTCATGGGCGACCCACTCAGCAGTGCATGTGCGCCGCAAGTCCCGGTCAGGGCTTGGACACCACCAGCACGGTAAACGTATCGGGCAGCGGCGTCGGACGCGGATGAGGGCGATCGGGTGTGGCGGCCGGCGGCGGACCGAATTCGGCGCTCACCGTGTAAACCTTCCCATGCGCGGAGTCGAGCGCCATCGTTCGAGCGCCCGGCTGCGTGGCGAGCGAAGTAACCACCGTGTAGCGCGCAGGGGATTCCTGCTTGACCACCGACAGGGTTCCCTCGCCGTTCGAACTGAAGACCAGACCGCGCTTCGCGTCGAAGGCGACGGCATCAGGCCCATCGCCGATCTTGACCTTGGCGACCTGCTTGCCCGTATCCGCATCGGTGACCGCCATCACTTTGTCGTCGCAAACCGAGAACAGCCGCCGGTGAACCCGGTCGAGCGCCAGCCCGCTGGGGCTGTTGCAGCCCGGCAGCTGCCATGTGGCCTTGATGGTCAGATGGCGGCTGTCGATCACCACCATCTGCCCGGGTTCGCTCTCGATGTTCAGAAAAATGTCACCCGCGCCGTCATCCACCGCGAACTCCGGCTTGTCAGGTACCGGCAGAGTGGCGACGACGGCAAGGCTCGTCGCGTCGAGGACGGTCACGTCCTTGCTCTTGCCATTGAATGTGAATACATGTTTACCGGTGGGCTCGTACAGGATCGCGTCGGGATTGTGCCCCGGGACCGGTCCTTCCTTGATGACCTTGAGGGTGGCAAGATCGAATACCGTGACCGAGTCGGCCCGGCCATTGCTGGTATAGCCGCGGTTCGACTCCTCGGCGAGCGCGATTCCATGCACGCCCTGAGTGTTCGGAATCGTCCCGATGATCTTTCCCGACTCGGTATTCACCACGTCGACATGATCCGCGCGGCTGAGGAAGAGGCGCTGACCCGACGCGTCGAGCGTCATATAGTCCCAGCCGCCCACGCCGCCCAGCTTCCAGCGTTGCACCACAGCCCAGTCTTGAGCGGCCGACGTCGCGGTGGCGGCACCGGCCACCCCCAGCAACACGCCCTGCCCGATCAACCCGACAATGCCCATCGCGCGTGAATACCGCATGAAGACTCCTAATCGTTGGCGTTAAGCGAAACGGACCGACGCATCGGTCGGTCATCCAGAGCAATCCGAATCGAGGCCAGCCGTCTACGGCTGGTCGAATGTGGGCGGATTGTACGTGGGTCCGGAGATCAAAAACATTGTGGATAAGCAAGAATCCAGATCCCGCTTCGCTTCCCTTCAGATATCCCCGGAGCTGATTCAGCGTGCAGTAGGCTTACAATTGTTCCATGACTCTTCTCGCCACCCTCGTGGGCACATCACAACGAGTCGGCAGCGCGTCCGCTCGCCGAACCAAGGTGCGGGAACTCGCCTCCTTCCTCGAGGCGCTGCCCCCCGAAGAGATCGAGACCGCGGTCCACTATCTGTCCGGCGAGATACCGCAGGGACGAATCGGCATCGCCTACAAGGCACTACGGGAAGCCGCGGCGACCGAGGCGGCGAACGGCGAAGTTCTGTCGATCGCGGAAGTGGATCGGTCTCTCGCGGCGATCGACGGAATTCGCGGGGCCGGTTCCGTGGTCCGGCGCGCGGAAGCGCTGCACGCTTTGTTCTCGCGGGCGACGCCTCCCGAACAGGAATTCCTGCTCCGTCTCCTCGCCGGAGAGCTTCGGCAAGGCGCACTCGCCGGGGTGATGCTCGAGGCGATTGCCGCGGCCGCCGGCGTGCCGGCGGCGGAGGTGCGCCGGGCGGCGATGTACTCGAAGAGCCTGGGCGCGGTCGCGCGAGCCGCATTGCTGGAGGGAGCGGAGTCTCTCGCGAGATTCCAGCTCGAGCTCTTCGTGCCCGCGGCGCCGATGCTCGCTCAAACCGCGGCCGACGTGGCGGAGGCCTTGAAAGCGCTTGGAGGTGAAGCCGCGTTCGAGTGGAAGATGGACGGCGCGCGCATCCAGGTGCACAAGGTATCCGACGAGGTGCGCATCTACACGCGCTCGCTGAACGAAGTGACGGGCGCGGTGCCGGAAATCGTCGAGATGGTGCGCACGTTCGGCGCACATACACTGGTGCTCGATGGCGAAGCGATCGCGTTCGATTCCTCGGAACGGCCGCATCCCTTCCAGATCACCATGCGCCGGTTCGGCCGCAAGCTCAACGTCGAATCGTCGCGCACCGAACTGCCGATCAGGGCGTTCTTCTTCGACTGCCTGCACTTCGAGGGTCGGAGCATCGCAGATCGGCCCACGCGCGAACGCGTCCAAGCGCTGGCCCAGGCAGTGCCGGCGCCGCTGCGCATTCCGAGACTGGTCACGTCTGCCGAAGCCGAGGCGAGCGCTTTCTACGATGCCGCCATCAAGGCCGGACACGAAGGACTGATGGCGAAGTCGCTGGACGCGCCCTATGAAGCCGGCAATCGCGGCGCGAGCTGGTTCAAGATCAAGCGTGCCCATACCCTCGATCTCATCGTGCTCGCCGCGGAGTGGGGCCATGGCCGCCGCACCGGCACACTGTCAAATTTGCATCTTGGCGCCCTGGACCCTGCCACGACCGACTACGTCATGCTCGGCAAGACATTCAAAGGCCTCACGGACGCCACGCTTGAATGGCAGACCCGGGAATTGCTGGCCCGCGAAACTCACCGCGACCAATGGACGGTGTATGTGCGGCCGGAGCTCGTCGTGGAAGTCGCCTTCAGCGATCTGCAGGCGAGCGTCCGCTATCCGGGTGGCCTGGCGTTGAGGCTCGCGCGAGTGAAACGCTACCGGGATGACAAAAGGGCCGAGGATGCCGACACCATGGAATCCGTGCGCAAGATTTACGCCGCGCAGGCGGGCTCATGATTCAGATCGATCCCGCGGGTTCTTGCTGAGTGATGCAGTGAATTCCGCCGCCGCCCCGAAACAAGTCTTTGAGTGCAACCGGCGCGATCGCTCGATCAGGATAGGCGCGCCTCAGCGTGTCGACCGCCGAGGCATCCTCTGCAATCCCATAGGCAGGAACGATGATCGCGCCGTTGGCGATGTAGAAATTCACGTAGGACCGGCAGTAACCCTCCTCCCCTCGCGGCACCGCCGAGCGAGGCGCTTCGACGATCGGCAGTAGCTCGAATCGGCGGCCTCGGGCATCGATTTCCGTTTCCAGGACTCGCCGATTCTCCGCCATGATGGCGCGTCTCGGATCCTCGGGATCGGCGACCACCTCGCAGAGCACAGTGGCGGGCTTGACGAAGGCCACGTACCCGTCGACGTGCCCGTCCGTTTCCGTGTCGGTGACATCGCCGGGCAACCAGATGACTTTCTTGATGCCGAGCATGGCGCGAAGCTCTGCCTCGGCTTCTGCCTTGGTCCAGCCGGGATTGCGATTGGGGTTGAGAACACAGGTCTCGGCGGTGATCAGCGTTCCTTCACCGTCCGAGAGAAACCCGCCGCCCTCGACGACGAGGTCCGACCGGTACGCGGGAATCCCCGCGAGAGCAGCGATGCGCTCGCCGAGGGCCGCATCTCGATCATGGGGTTGGTACTTGCCGCCCCACGCGTTGAACGTGAAGGCGGCGGCGGCACGCTTACCCTCCCGGTCCGTGACGACCGTGGGCCCTGAGTCGCGCACCCACGAGTCGTCGATCGGCATCGAGACCACGTTGACCGACGGAGCACATCTCTTCCGCGCATCGGCGACCTGCTCAGGGTCGGCCAGCAGGGTGACAGGCTCGAATCCCGCAATGGCCTGGGCAACGCGCACGTAGTCATCGCGCGCTGCCTCGAGGTATTCCCGCCAGAGTTCGGCCCGCTTCGGCCACGCCATCCAGCACCCGGCGTGTGCAGCCCACTCGGCGGGCATCGAAAATCCAAGATCGGCTGGTCTCATGTCCATTCCGGTATTGCCCATGGTCGATTGATAGTACCCATATGGGGGGGAGAAACTCGAACTCGCACCCAGATATGATAGGTTACAGGCGCCCGGCGGCGGCGCTTCAGCACGCGCGCCGGCTTTGCAAGGAGCACGGCCCACGGGAGGATCGGATCCTGCAATGAACTTCTCGTTCTCTTCTCTTCTGTCCATGGTGACGGACCCGCTCTTCCTGGCGGGAATCGTGGTCGTCGCCGGCTACTTCGCGGCCCGCTACTGGCTGGGGCGCAGTTCCCTCGCGCGTTTTCTCATCCAGCTTCTGGTGTTTGTCATCCTCACCGGCCTGCTGCTGGCAGGCGGCGTCGTTCCCTATCGCCCCGGCGTGGGCGTAGGAAGCGAACCCCGGCGTCTCTTTGTGGGCGCGCTCGAAGTGATCTGGTGGCTGGGCGCGGCGTGGCTCACGGTCGGTTTCCTGCGTGCATTCGTCGTGCTGGGGCAGCAGCCGCGCGAATCGAAACTGGTTCAGGACCTGTTGGCGGCCCTCATTTACCTCACGGCAACTTTTGCAATCATCGCCGATGTTTTCGATCTGCCGGTGAAGGGCCTGCTCGCAACCTCCGGTGCCTTGGCGATCATTATCGGTCTGGCGCTGCAAAGCTCGCTCGGAGACGTCTTCTCCGGCATCGTTCTCAATATCGAGCGCCCTTACCGCGTGGGCGATTGGATCATTCTCGACGACACCGTCCAGGGTAAGGTGATCGAAACCAATTGGCGCGCGACGCACATCCTCACGGGAAACCAGGATGTGGCGATCATCCCGAACAGCGTCATTGCCAAGTCCAAGCTGGTGAATTGCAGCACGCCGACCAAGATCCACGGCGCCAGCATCCGCGTCAGATTGGAGCCCTCGCTGACCCCCGCCACGGGGTGCAATTTACTGAAAGAGGTGCTTCTCGGCAGCACGCACATCCTGCGTACGCCTGAACCGTCCGTCACCATCAAGGACCTGAGCGCAGAGATGATCGATTTCGAACTCTCGTTCTCGGTTGCGGATATCGGCTTGGTCGATAAGGCTCAAAACGAGCTTTTCGACAGGGTGTATCGTGCGGCGGCGGCGGCGGGAGCCAAATTTTCGCCGCGCCTCGCCGGTTCAGCGGGAAGAACCGCGCCGGAGAGCAAAGCAGAGTCCGGAATCCCCGAGCGTCTGATCGAAGGAATCTCACTGTTCTCGACCTTGACCGCTGCGGAGAAGGCCGCGCTGGCGTCTCAGATGCGGCGAAAGGACTACAAGGCGGGCGAGGTGATCGTGAAGAAAAGCACGATCTTGGAAGCCCTATGCATCGTGAGCTACGGAGTTCTGGTCGGGTCGGCAGAGGAAAATGGTCGGAAGTTCGAGGTCGCCCGATTGGCGCCGGGAGATTATTTCGGCGAGCTCGGTCTGCTCACCGGTGAGCCCCTGAATGGCGAAATCACCGCGCTCACCAGGGCCGTGATTTATGAGATATCCAAGGACGCGCTCTCCCCGCTCCTCAAGGCTCGCCCCAACATGACCGAAGAGCTGAGCGAAAGCCTGGCGAGCCGGCGGCTCGCGAATCGCAGCGTGCTCGACTATGGCCACAAGGAACAGCACGAGGACGGACTGGCGGAGCGGGTCGCGGCCAATATCCGGCACCTGTTCTCACTGCACTGAGGCCAGTACTTTCCACAACCCGAAGGTATAAGGCGCTGAGATCAAGCCGCGCAGAAATCCCTGGAATCCGACAAGTGCAATTCGCTATGGCGCCGCGATTCGAGCCTTCAACTTCTCGACGTCAATCTTGCGCAAAACTTGGGGAATTCGAAACCACAACGGGCTGTAGTGGTACGGGACCATTTCGCGGATTGCGTCGTCGGAATTCCACCCATCGATAACGATTCGGTATGCGGCAACATAGAACCCGGCTCTATCGTTACCTTTCCAACAATGAAGGAAAACGGGCCAGTTTTCAGGATCTTGAATCACCCTGAAGAACGGTACGAGGTCATCTTGCGTTGGATTCAACGGCCGCATTGGAATCCAAATGTATTTGAGCTTCGTTCCCGTAAGGAGTTTAGCGTCATCGTGATCATGTCGAACGTTGACAACTGTCCTGGCTCCAGCGATCTCCAAATTGCGGAATCCTTCGGCTGTCGGCTGCGAGCCTCGCCACAGCGCGGGCGATACCTTCGCAAAGTTAGTAACGCCGCGCAGGCAGTCGTCGCACGGTGTCGCAAGCGGAACGGTTGCTGGACCGGTGGGCAGCGAAGCGCAGCCTTCCTCGAACAACGCAACTAGCCCAAGCACTACCGCGGCCATCGCCATGAAGACAGTTTTCACCGTCCGACTAACGTTAGAGTTCAGCCGCTGGTGGGTTGCATAAATGCAAACGTTAGTCGGCATGCATTGCACCCCTAGGCTGCGTACGGCATCGATCTCGAGACGCACATCACGTTACGGCGCGCGCGCAGAACGCCGACGCGCGATATTGACCTACCATTGGGCTGGGAGGATCAGCAAACATGACGAAATTCGCAGTTACCTTGCTGGCCGCCGTCACGCTCGTGCATTCAGCGCTGTCAGTTGCCGGCGATAAACCGACCGACTCTCGCGCAAAGCCGAATTCTTATATCCCCCACCCTCACACGAAACACCATGTCTATGGTGCACCCATTCAGCCGGCCATCGTCGGCCACGCAAAGACCTCTCATCACACGCACACGCCGAAGAAGCGATCTGCGAACGCCGCGGACCCCGATGCGCTGGGAGGGAATCCTACGATTCCGGCATCTCATTGACTGTTCGTTCGAGTGCCCGCGCCGAGCCGATCAACGATCTGATCTTCTCCGCATCAGCAGGCGTCACCGGATTGTAGACGACCATGCTGAGATCCGGCCGACCATCGACCGCGAACGCCGAATATTCGAAGGCGATCGGGCCGAGTACCGGATGCCGTATGTGCTTGACGCCCTCGCGATGGCTTCGAACATCGTTGTCGCGCCACATTGCCTTGAACTCGGGGCTGAGCCGGCAGAGTTCATCGACCAGAGGTTCCACCTCCGCCGCCGCCCCCGCCCGTGCCGCGTCCACTCGGAACGCGCCCACCACGAACCGCGCCACGCTTTCCCAGTCGTACTGGGCAGCGCGCACGCGAGGATCAAGGAAGATGAAGCGCAGGATATTGCGCTGCTCGGGGGGCAGCGATCCATAGTCGGTCAGTATCACGGTCGCCGCCCGGTTCCAGGCGACCACGTTCCAGGTGGCGGTCCTGATGAGAGCGGGGCTCGGCTCCAGCGCATCGAGCACGCGTTGCAGCCGTGGCGTGACGCCTTCGTCCTTCCGGTAACGCACCTCCGGCGGGCGGCCGAGGCCGAGCAGGAACAGATGCTCACGCTCGACATCCGTCAGCATCAGGGCCCGCGCAATCCGCTCGAGCACGTCTGCCGAGGGCGCGCCGCCGCGTCCCTGTTCGAGCCAGGTGTACCAGGTCGGGCTGATATTGGCGCGCTGCGCCACTTCCTCGCGGCGCAGCCCCGGGGTGCGGCGACGCTCCGGCGGAAAGCCGAAGGCTGCCGGATCGAGCTTCGCGCGCCGGTCTTTCAGAAAGGCCCCAAGCAGGGTCTCAGTCGCGACGTGCTGGTTCACCCTGTTATCCGTTATACCATGATAATTTCACTACTTTACCAGAATAACCTAAGTGCAGATATTTGTCTCCAACGAAAACCTGGAGATTTTGCTATGCGTGTATTTGTCACTGGAGCGACCGGTTGGGTCGGCTCGGCCGTCGTCAAGGACCTGATCGCCGCCGGCCATCAGGTGCTCGGCTTGACCCGCTCGGACAAGGGGGCGCGGAGACGCTCACCGCGGCGGGCGCCGAGGTCCATCGCGGCACGCTCGCAGATATGGACAGCCTCAGGAGCGGCACCGCCCAATCGGATGGAGTGATCCACACCGCCTTCAACCACGACTTCTCGAAATTCGCGGAGAACTGCGCGGAGGACCGGCGCGCCATCGAGGCGATCGGCGCGGTGCTCGCAGGCTCCGACCGCCCGCTCATCGTCACCTCGGGCGTGGCGCGCGTGGCGCATGGCCGCGTCGCCATAGAGGACGATCCCCCTGTTCCCGTCTCTCCCTCCTATCCGCGTGCTTCGGAAGTGACGGCCACGGCGCTGGCGGCTCGCGGGGTGCGCGCGACGGTCGTCCGGCTGCCGCCGTCGGTCCACGGCCATGGCGATCATGGCTTCGTGCCTCGCCTGATCGGGTTCGCACGCGAGAAGGGCGTCTCCGCCTATGTCGGCGAAGGACTCAACCGCTGGTCCACCGTGCATCGCCTCGATGCGGCCCGCGTCTACCGGCTCGCGCTCGAGCGCGGCGCCGAGGGCGGCCCTTTCCATGCGGTGGCCGAACAGGGCGTACCGTTCAAGGAGATCGCCCAGGTGATCGGCCGCCGCCTGAACATTCCGGTCGTCTCAAAGTCGCCCGAAGAGGCGGCCGAGCATTTCGGCTGGTTCGCCATGTTCATTGGCTTCGACGTCCCGACCTCGAGCGAGCGGACACGAGCGCTGCTCGGCTGGCAGCCCAAGCAGCCTGGGCTCATCGCCGATATCGATCATCCGGTCTATTTCGCCCAGTAGCGCTGGGGTCGGCAGGAGATGGCGGTAGCTGTCGTAATTTCTGAAGGAGCTCGACAATGACCGAGGCGGCGATGTCGCTCGATGGGAAACGTGTCATCGTGATCGGGGGGCGCTTCGGGCATCGGCCTTGCGGTTGCCGCGCTCTCGCGAGAATTAGGCCGTCCGTGGACGTTAGCCACCCACCCGCGGAAGTGGTCGGAAGCGTCTGTCCGGTCGGGGTATCGGCTGGTAAGCTAGGTGTATGAGTACGAAGTTGTCGTCCGCGAACCGCTACTTACGCGATCCCGACGTGCGGGAAAAGACCGTGACTAGGTCCGTCGCCACATCGTCCGCGATCGAGGGAATTCGGACATCTTTCGGGCGGCGTGCGCGAATGGCCGGAAGCCGCAAGAGCTCTCTCATTCAGAGGAAGTCTTAGCCACCGATCTCAGCGTCCGTGCTATGACTGCGCGGAAAACCTCGATCATCGGCGCGTAGTCGCGGCTCAATGCCGCATGAACGGCCGCAATGTAGTCCCGTTTCTTCGCCCCTCGGATCCCGCCGAAATCCAGCGCCGGCAATCCGGCTTGGAGCCCCATCAGCATCGCGAGTAATCGAGCGCAACGCCCATTGCCGTCACGAAACGGGTGGATCAGGATTAGCTCCGCATGCACGATCGCCAGCGCGGTCGCCTGACCAGCCATCGTGTCGAACCTACACGGCGAGTATTCCAGTAGCGGTCCGCGCTCGAATTTCCTGCATCAACCTCGGCACTTGGGCGGCAGCCGCGAAAGTGAATGCTCCGTTGGCGCCGGCCATGCGGTTGCCGTCCAAAACCTCGCGGAAAATGCAATGATGTTGCTGATGATCGGCGTCTATAGATTGCTCACCCTCGCGGGTGCTTCCGTTATTACGCTGGCCGCCGGCTTGGGCGGGTTCATGTCCCTGGCCATTGTCAGCTTGTGGTTGTACCGCGCGAAGAAACAACGTGAGAGGTCGCTGCGATGACGCGTTCGCTGATCGCGATGCTGTTTTCCTTCAAGTCCCGCCTGGCGCGAGCGCCGTTTTGGTGGAGCTGCCTCGGAATTTGGGCCGCTTTTGCGATTCTATTCGTGTTCCTGGAGGACAGCCTCGGCAGGGAAAGCACTTGGATTTTGTATCCCCCATTCTTGTGGATTCTGTCCGCGCTGATCGTCAAACGCCTGCACGACCGGGGGCGCAGCGCGGCAAGCTTGCTGTGGTTGCTGCTGCCTGTGCTTGGGCCGCTTTGGCTGGTCTTCAACCTGGGGTTTCGAAAGGGCACTGACGGCGACAACCAATTTGGGTCGGACACGCTGCTCGTGAATGTCGATTACCTGAAGGTGAACACACCGTGAGCAGCGGCGGCATAGTCATCAACGATGTGACGGGACTCAACCCTATTCCCGTCTGGGGCGTATCAAAACCCGGTAGCGTGGCCGAAGTTCAAGCGGCCGTGGCGCAGACTTCCGTGCCCGTATCCGTCGGTGGCGGCCATTTCAGCATGGGAGGTCAAACCGCAAGTCCCGGCAGTCTGCATCTCGACATGCGCTCCATGAATCGGGTGCTGCACTTTTCGCCGGAGAGCCGAACCATTCGCGTGCAAGCGGGAATTCGCTGGTGCGACCTGCAGAAATTCGTCGATCCGCACGGCTTGGCCGTGAAGATAATGCAAACCTACGCGAACTTCACGGTCGGCGGTTCGCTCAGCGTCAATGTGCACGGGCGCTACATCGGGCTCGGGCCCCTGGTGCTGTCGGTTCGGTGCTTCCGAATGGTGTTGATCAGCGGCGAAGTCATCGAGGCAAGCCCCCGCGAGAATCCCGGACTCTTTTACGGGGCGATAGGCGGCTTCGGCGCGCTGGGCGTCATCGTGGAGGCCGAGCTCGAACTCGCCGACAACACGCGGCTCGAACGCCGCAGTGTGACGATGCCTCTGTCCGGTTACAGTCGATTCTTCCGGGAGAACGTGCGCAATTCACCGCAAGCGCTGTTTCACAACGCCGACATATACGCGCCGCAATTCATCCGTGTTCGCGCCACTACTTGGAGCGAGACGACGCTGCCAGCCACGACGTCGACCCGGCTGCAGTGGCAGCGACGCAAGCATCTTCTGGAAAAATACTTTCTGTGGGCCATCACCGAAACACCGTTCGGCAAATGGCGCCGAGAGCATTTCGTCGACCCGCTGCTGTTTGCGAAGAAGACCGTACATTGGCGCAATTACGAGGCGGGGTACGACGTCGCCGAACTCGAGCCGCTGTCACGCAAGGCCACGACGTATGTATTGCAGGAATACTTTGTGCCCGTCGAACGCCTCGAATCTTGTGTCGCTGCAGTCGCCGATATTTTGCAACGGCACCGGGTCAACGTCATCAATATCTCGATTCGACATGCTCAGCGCGACCCCGGAACGATTCTTGCCTGGGCGCGCGGCGAAACGTTTGCACTGGTTCTTTACTACAAGCAGCGGACGCGCGATAACGCCCGTGACCGCGTCGGGGTCTGGACTCGCGAGCTCATCGATGCAGTGATCGAACATGGCGGCACTTATTATCTTCCCTATCAGTTACACGCGACCCAGGAGCAATTTCATCGCGCCTACCCCAGAGCGCAGGAGCTGTTCGCGCTAAAGAAGCGCCTGGACCCTGATTATCGCTTGCGCAACGCGCTGTGGGATAAGTACTACGCAGCGACCGCAGGAGTCGCAGTTGAGCATCCGCCGCGCATCGGAGCGGCCGCCGGCGCTCCGCTGGCCTCGCGTACGACCGCCGCCCCCTCGGACTTTCACTTCCTGATGTCGCGGATGCCATGGCACGATCGGGTGTATTCCTTTTTACACAACGTGTTCCGACTCTATCCTGAGGACCGCTTCAACCTGTTGATCAAGGAGGCCTGCGAGCGCTACGCGGACGACGAAGCGATTTACCGCCATCTTCAGCAGCAACTCCCCACGATCAAGCCATTGCTGGGTGATTTGACCTTTGCGATTCCGGCGCTCGGCAAGCAAAAGCAGGAGATGAGACGTCAAACGCTGCAGCTGCTCAGCGGGCGAACACGCGTCGACGGTTATGTCGAAATCGGAACGACCGGGCGCTATGTGAGCGCGCTGCGCAAGGACATCCGCTTCGATGGGCCGATCATTCTGGTGAACGATTTTCCGCCTGGCAACTCGCCGCCGGAATTCCTAGAGCGGGGCGGCATACGCAAGATCGGCTCCTATCTGCCGCTGCAGGGTTACGCTCCATTGTCGCGCGACCACATCCCGGACGCATCGGTCGACTTCGTTTCCTGCTACGTCGGCCTGCATCATATGACGCCGCAGACCTTGGATCCGTTCATCGTCTCGATTGCGCGCGTGCTGCGACCGGGAGGCGTGTTCGTCCTGCGGGATCACGACGTGCGTAGCGAGAACATGTTTCGCTTCGTCGGCTTGATACACACGATATTCAATGCCGGGACCGGCGCAAGTTGGGAGCAGAACCGCGAGGAACTGCGCTATTTCGTTTCGATCGAGGAATGGGTGCGGCGGCTGCGGGCGGTGGGCCTCGTCGACCAAGGCGCGCGTTTGTTGCAACCCAACGATCCATCCGACAACGTATTGATGTCCTTCGTCCGCGAATCCGGTGCATCGTGAAGCGCAGCGTCACGCTGGTGGGCGGCACGCTGGCGCTGTTGATGCTCGTCATGCACGGACCATTGGCCACGGCCGAAACCGAAATCCATGGTGATCGAACAGCGATCGCAGCTGCACCGGCGGATCGGCGTGGCGAAGAACAGACTTTTCTGACATTTCCAGAGTGGTTCCTCGTGTTCAGCCCAGCGGAATACGCAGCTTTCGTGCAGAGGCATACGCCGGACGAGTTCTGCTTTTGGGGCCACATCGGACAGTTTTGGCACGGTTATGGAACAGTGATCGACCAGACTCGGGCGCGCCGGGAGCCGACCAACTGGGGCTACCACGTGATGATCGTCGTGATCGGCGTCAGCACCACGATCGAGTACGCCATCCGCTCTGCCTACGAGACGGTTGTCGGACGAATGACTGCCATGCTTGGGCATACCCGCAGCGCGGAGGACGACTATGCGGCGCAAGTTGCACAGGAATACGTGGACTTCATTCGCTACAGGCCTTGGTACGAGTTTGATTTCTGGGGGCGGCTGCGCGGACTCTGGACCAGGACGGATTTATTTGGACCGAATGCGCTGCGAAAGTGGGAACGCAAGTACGCGCTCACGACGGAATACGCAGTCAAAGCTGCCTATGGCTGGCTGATCGGCAAGGCAACGCACACGGCCTACGACACACCGATCGAATCAACGAGCGTATTGGTCGATCGATGGCAGACATGTACCGATAAACCGGCCGGCGTCTCCGTCATCAGCAAGGTCTCCGAATCTCAGGCCTTGCTTGCACTCCCGCGATACGAAGGGTTCATGATGCCGGCTGTCGTCCTGGCCCAATGCGGCGCGGAATTTCGAGAGATCGCGGGCAATCGCAGCGTGATCGTCGTCAGTGTCCAAGGCCCTGAGGGTGCGATCGCCCCTGCCGCCACTGAGATCATGCTGCGCCAGCGGATCATCACCCAACCCGGACGCGAACGTCTGGTGCTCATCGTGCCGGTGGCGGGACTCACGGCCGCACTGAACGGATTTGCGGGTGATCGTGCGACACTCGAGCATATTTTCGATTACTGAGCCGAAACGGTCGGGTTGACGGCGAGGGGCCAGTTGGCCGAGGACGAAAGCGTTTTAATGTCTGAAGACTGGCGGCAGAGTCTGTCACTAAATCGTGTTGGGCACGCCGCCGCTGGCGTTGCCGCGAGCGGCGCGTAGCGTCGAATGTCCGGTGTGTGTGCCCCTGCACAGTGCTCAACTACGCGTAGTTTGCGTCCTCAAGAGCCGCTGGCCCGATGCCCGTAGGCGTTTGAGCCGGCGTGTATTTTTGCATAGTTATAGCTGCTGCAGGAACGCCATCAGAGCGTCGGCCGGGCCTGCCCGCCTCGCCGGTGATCATGTACCCGGCCCAACCGACCACTGTCGCCGACACGAGGGGCGTGGCGGGCCCGTTTGAATGGCGGACAATCGGCAAGCTCCGCACGATAGCCCTCGCGTGTGTAAACAACCGCTCCTCCCGACCGCCTGAACGAGTCGACGCACGCGATGACCGGCACCGATTCGCTCAGCCAAAGTGATAGGCCGAGACCGCTTTGTCCCAAATTCTACCGCTGAAGCCGTGGCGGCCAACCTCACCGGAACCGGCGCCCGCGGCGACCATGAGGGGCAATAGATGCTCCTCGCGAGGATGGCAGGCGCGCGCACCGGGCGCCCGAGCCCACTGCGCCAGATGGTTTTCCCTCTCGGCCACGGGACCCTCGCACAAAACCTGCGTCAGCCACGCATCGAACAACTCCGATGGACGCCTGGTGTTCGGATCGCCGAGCGACGAGAGATTGTGAAAGCTCAATCCGCTGCCGATGATGAGAACATTCTCGTCTCGCAGACCGGCCAGCGCCCTCCCCATCTCGATGTGCCGGGCAGGATCCAGCCCGGCCTGCATCGAGAGCTGCAGGATCGGAATGTCTGCGTCCGGAAACATGACCTTGAGCGGAATGAAGATGCCGTGATCGTAGCCGCGCTGCCGATCTTCACCCGTGTCGATGCCCGCTGCGCCCAGCAGACCGCGAACCCGTGCCGCGAGTTCGGGCGCGCCGGGAGCCGGATAGGTCAGGCGATACGTATGCGGGGGAAAATTGTAGTAATCGAACAGAAGGCTGGGCTTGGCGGCTGCGAGCACGGTGGGCTGACGCATTTCCCAGTGGGCTGACACCACCAGCAAGAAGTCCGGGCGAGCCGGTAGCAGCGACGGCACGCTGCGCAAATAGGCCTCCATCGCGACCCATCGACTCGGGTCGTCGGCGGGCGGGTCCATGAAGAAGCATGGGCCGCCGCCATGGGGTATGTAAATCGCCGGTTGCCGCATCACCAATCCCTCGGGTCATTCACGCGTGTACGACTCGGGAATCTGCGGATTCTCACCCGCCTTGCCCCACAAAATGATCTCGTTACCCCAAGGGTCGCGGAAGGCGTGGTTGTACCCGTTGAATTCCTTCCAATAGTGGCGTCGCCATAAAATGGTAGCACCCAAGCGTTCAGCGTCGGCGAGTATTCGCTCCGGGGTGTCGTCGTCACTGACCAATATCCAGACCCGAGGCTGGCGGCCCTTTCCTCCATTCAACCGCCGGGGCTCGACGCCCGCGAGCGAGGGATGAGGCCGTGCGTTGTCAGCCTTGAATATGCCGAGATGAAGGTTGCCGATCAGGGTATCGTTGCCTTCTTTGTCGCGAAAATGTCCGCCGGGGACCATCCGATGGTAGATGCCGTGGGGTCGTGGGTCGTTTTGCCAGCCAAATACTGTGGCATAAAAATCACCCGCCGCGGCCGGATCATCCGACGCGAGATCGACGAAAATCAACGTATTGGGGTTGTTCATGGCGCGTCGATCATAGCGACTTGGCTTCGTCCGATCTTGTTACCACGCGCATGACGATGCGTGTTTGCGCTCCGGCAATATCCGCTGCGCCGATCGACAAGATGCCGACGACAATACGGGTAGACTCGAGCGCTGGACGGTGCCCAATGCACAAGATCAATTTGCCAACCATTTCACTCGTATCGACACCACACGCTGCGCCCTGCTTGTGATCGACATGCAGAACTCTTTCTTGACCGAGGGGGAGAAGCACAACGCCGCGCTGCTGAACCTGGTGCTGATGCTCGCCGATGTGCGCTCTACGGCCGACGTGCTCGGCCTCATCGCGCGATCCACGCCGGCGGCGCCTCGTGGCTGAATCGCCCATCCCCCGGCTACCCGGCAAGCATGATGTCAGCGCGGCGGACGCCCGAGCGCTCGAGGCCGCCATCGATCTCGATGAACTCACGGCCTTGGTGCTCGCTCTGTGCAACATCCCGGCGCCCGTCGGGCACGAGCAGCAGGCCGGGCAATTCGTCCATGATTGGCTCGGCGCGGAAGGATTTTCGCCGCGCAAGGTGGGTCTCGTCGAGCATCGTTTCAACGTCATCGGCCGTTACGGCGGACTCGGCGACGGCCCGAACCTGCTGTTCACCGGCCACCTGGATACTCAGAGCCCCCTCTACGACGACACTGACCGTTACTCTTTCAAACCCGCCACCCTCGCCGACCCGCAATGGCTGACCTCGTGGCTGGAGGACGGGATCTTCAAAGGGCATGCGGTCGCCAACGATCGCGGACCGCTGGTATGCACCCTGTTGGCGGCGAAGGCGCTGAAGAAAGCCGGCTTTCAACTGAGCGGCACTCTCTATGTCACCGCCTGCCCCGGCGAAATCGGCCCGGAGCCGGCCGAGGAGTGCCAGGGCGTGTCATACGTGGGAAAGGAACTGGGTGCGCTGTACATGTTGACCCATGGCGGCGTCGCGCCGGACTACGTGATTACCGCGGAAGGCACGGACTTCGGCGTCAATTGGGTGGGGTGCGGCTACGCGTACTATCGCCTCACGCTCTCGGGCGACCAGGTGTTCACGCCGCTGCTCGAGCATCCGGCGAGCTCGAGCCAGCATCCCAATCCCATCGTGCGGATGGCCGGGCTCATCGAGGCGGTACAGCGATGGGCGCACGGCTATGACCAGCGCTTCCTCTACGAGGGGCCGGGCGGGACGGCGGTTCCGCGCGTGCAGATCGGCGCGATCCGCGGTGGCAATCCGCTCAACATGGGGGCGGGCAGTGAAATCTGCTCGCTCTACCTGGAGGTGATCCTGACGCCGAATCAAACCATCGGTGCGGTCGACCGAGACCTGAAGGCCGCGCTGCGTGGCGCCGGTTTCGACCGAGATTTGAGCATCGAACCCTATGTCGTGCGGCATGGCTTCGAGGCGGACCCGACCCAGGTCGCTCCGATCCACCAGGCGTTGAATCGCGCGCATGAGCTCACGCGAGGGGGGCCGATTGCAATCGCCCATCCGGTCTATTCGAGCATGTGGCGCGATCACAATGTCTTCAACATGAACCGCATTCCGGCCGCCGTCATGGGCCCGGGGCGATGGCAGCCGACGCCCGAGGAATTCGCGACTTGCGTCAAGCTCTACGCGCTCGCGGCATTAAGCCTCTGTGGGCGCGTGTGACCGGAAGCGCCGCCGGAGGCGAGTTCCGCTGACGCGAGCTTTCGCGTCTGGCCAACTTCCGTGCGTGTAGAGACCAGACGCGCCGCCGGCCGGTTTGCGACCATCGAGGCATGCAACGTGCGTGGTCTATTTTCGCGGTAGTCTCGCTGTTCTTCTTCTTCCTGACGGCGGCGACTTTCACTTCACTCGGCGTCGTGCTGTTCACGATGGCGTCGGAACTGCATTGGTCCAAATCGGCCGCGGGATCCAGCTTCGCACTGCTCGGCCTGACCTGCGGTCTCTCGAGTCCCCTGCCCGCGTTGCTGATGAAATGGATCGGCACTCGCTGGACGCTGGTCCTCGGCGGCGTGACGCTGGCGGCCGCGTTCGCGCTCGCATCCACATCGCACGACCTCATTGAATTCATGACCGCGACCGGCTTGATGGGCGTGGGCTTTACGCTCGCCGCCAACATTCCCGGCGTCTACCTGCTGGCGACCTGGTTCCCTGCACGCTCCGGCCGCATGATCGGTCTTTATTTCATGGCGGGCGGCCTCGGCGGGGTATTCGGCCCGCTGGTGGTCAACGCCATCGTGCAGGCGAACGGTTGGCGCGTCAACTGGCTGATCATGGCGCTCGTCGCCGGCGCTCTCGGAATCTTGAGCGCCTTCGTCGTAAAAGACATCGCCCCGGTCACGAAGTTGGAGGAAGTCGCCGCGGCATCGGCATCCAACACATCCGCGCCGACGCGCGCGGCCACAGCCGGCGTATGGACCGTCTTCGAAGCGCTGAAGACTCGTCAATTCGCCATCATCGCCATCACGATGTTGGTCATTCAAACCGTAATCACGACCATCCATGGGTTGCTGGTGACGCACCTGGCCGACCTCGGCTCATCGACGGCCTTCGGGGCCCTCGTCATGAGCATTCTCGGCTTGACGGACTCCATCGCCAAGGGGGCCGCCGGCACCATTGCCGAACGCATCGGTGCGCGGCGACTCTTCGTCGCGGGAATTACCTTGCTGTGTCTGTCGGTCGCGCTGCTCGGCTTCGCCGGCTCGCACACCATCGCCTGCGCGTTCGCCATCGTGTTCGGGATCGGCTGGGGGGCGAGCTGGCTGAGCGCTCACTTGCTGTTGCTGGACTACTTCGGTGCGCAGATCGTGGCGCCGGTGGTGTCAACCGCGACGCTCGTGACCACGGCCGGCATCATCGGACCGATCGCGGCGGGGATGACGGCCGACGCCACCGGCACGTTCGTGCCCTTCTTCTACCTGTTGGCCGGACTCATGGTCATCGCCGCATTCGCCTGCGCCGGCATGCGGCCGCCGACCCCGGCCCGCGGCGACGACGACGCGTCCTTATCCCTGCCGTTGCAGGACCGAACCCAATAGCCCTTCTTTGAAGGCCTGCGAGGCCCTACGGAACTCCCTCCGGCACGCTCTATAGGGTTCCCTACGAGACACCCTACGGGACTCCGATCACCTTGTCGCCTTTGGCCCACAGGCGATGCATGAGACGATCGTATTTCTTGTCGTCATACAACGTGCCGGTGTGCAAGGTACACCGATTGTCCCACACCAACACGTCGCCGACGCGCCACTGATGACGATAGACGAATCTATCCTGGGTGATGAATTCGATCAGCTCGTCGATCAAGCTTTGCGCATCCGCATCGCTCATGCCGACGATGCCCTTGACGGTGCCGGTACTCGCCCACAGCGCACGCCGGCCATTGGCGGGATGCACGCGAATCAGCGGATGAAATACGTCCGGATTGTTGGCCTTCAACTCCTCGCTCAACTCCATCCGACCGTGTTCGCGGTGTTGCATGAACATCTGATAGCTGTGATGCACCACGAGCGGGTCGAGCGCGTGACGCTTTTCTTCGGGCAGCGCGTCGTACGCGGCGCATAGATCGGCCAACAGCGTATCCGAACCCACGGGCGGCACTTCGACGGCGTACAGCATGGTCGCCATGACCGGGATCTCCTTATATGAATAGTCGGTATGCCAACCGACGCCGTCGTTGTGCGCGCCGATGGGCTTTCCGTCGACGATCTTGTTGGACAGGATATAAATATTGGGGAAGCCCGGCAGCGTGTATTGCTGCAAGGTATGCCCCTCCGGCTCATTGAAACGGGCGATGAAGCGCACCAGGTCGGCCGGCGCCATGTGTTGATTCCGTAACAGGAGCGCGCCATGCAAGTTGAACGCGTCGACCACGCGGTCCAGCGTCTCGCCGTCGCTTGCCGCGAGATCGAGCCCCACGATCTCGGCGCCGAAGGCGGCTTTCAATTCGCGGATGGGTAGTTCGGGTCGTGTGTTCATAGCGTCTCTCAATACGGTCTGTCACCGGCCACCGTGACTCGGAATCCGGATCTCAGTTCAGGAAAATAATCCCACACCGCCTGGTGCCAGGTGCAGCGGTTATCCCAAAACGCCACCGAACCCGCACGCCAGCGGAACCGCACGTGAAAGTCCGGATTGGCGCAATGCTGATAGAGGTAGCCCAAGATCGCGGCGCTCTCGGCTTTGCCGACACCGATGATGTGGGTGGTGTAGGACGGGTTGACGAAAATGAGTTTGCGGCCGGAGACCGGATGCGTGCGGAGGATCGGGTGGCTGGCGCTGGGATACTTTCGATCGATATCGGGAAAGAGCGGACGATAGACATGGTCCGCGTCGTGCATGGCGTTCAATCCGTCGAGATAGCTTTTCATCTTCGGGGACAACGCCTCGTATGCCGCATACATGCTGGCAAACAGCGTATCGCCGCCCACCTCGGGCACGATGGGAATATAGAGAATGCTGCCGAGCGGCGGCTCGGCGTCGGCCGTCAGATCGGAATGCCACGACTCGCCCGCAACGAACTTCGAGTTGGCATCGGCGTGAATGGCGACGATTTCGGGATGATCGGCGAGACCCGGGACGCCCGAGTGAATGGCCAGACGGCCGAAGCGGCGGCCGAACGCCTTGTGGGCGTCGTGCGACAGCTCTTGCTCGCGAAAGAAAATCACCTGATATTGGATGAGCGCCGCATGGATGGCCTGAAACTGCGCATCGCTCAGGGGCTGATTGAGATCGACACCGAAAATTTCGGCACCGATCCGGCGGGTCAACGGTTTGACTTCAATGACGTCGGAGAGCATGACTTTAGAATCCTTCACGGTTACCGTTCTGTCTGCTCAAGCCTGCTGCCGCGCTGCGAGCGGCGACAACGGCGACGCGAGAGCAGCGGTGCGGCGGACGGGAGCGCGCATGAAGAAGACCGGGATAGCCAGAATCACCAAGAGCGCCGCGAAGACCAGAAACATCGGCACGAAACTCCCGAAGCGATCCGCGATCATCCCTGCCGCCAGCGGCCCGGCGGCGGCAGCGGTACTCACCAACCAGACGATCGACAGAATCTTCGCTCCGGTGGTGCCACCGAAAAAATCCAACAGTACGACCGTGCCGGCCACATACGCCAAGCCCCAGCCGATACCGAAGATGATCGCGCTGGCGGATTGCAGCAGCCCGCTGCCGGCGTAGGCCAGCAAGACACTGCCGATGGCCTGGCAGACGAGACCCGCGGCCAGAATGTAGGCCGACGGGATGAGCTCGCACAAACGTCCCGCACCGCCCTTGACCACGGTGGCCGCGATGGCGATCACGCTCAGCGTCAAGGCCCCCGCGGCGGGCGTTGCGCTCAGGTTCACCAAGTGGGTCACAACGATGCTGGAGAAGGTGGTCACCGTCGTCATGGTGAGCGTCATTGAGGCCGCCGCCAGAAAGAACTGCCCCGTGAAAATCGCGTCCCGTGACGTCCACCGAGCATCGGCTTTCTCGTCCCGCACGACGCCGATCGCCGCCAGCTCATCCGGCAGCGTCGCATGCTCCCCCGCATTCGAGTGGACATGGCGCTGAACGTCCCGCACGAACGCGAGACAGTAGACCGCGATCACCCCGGCCGCCCCGGCCATCCACCGCCAATGACCGCGCCAACCGCCGTGGCCGCTGACGATCGCCTCGACGATGAGCGGTCCGCACGCTGCCCCGAGCGCGCCGAACATGAGATAAAAACCGATGACGCGCGACGTGCCGATCTCGAACCACCGCGCGAGCAAATACACTCCCGGCATATTCCCGGCCAGCGAGAAGCCAACCCCCAACAGCAACATGGACAGGTAGAACACCGCGATGCTGTGCGACGCGGACGCGATGACGAACCCCACGAGTAGCAGGACGCAGCCGAGGAACAGGGTGGTTCGTCCGCCGAACCGTTTCAAGCACACCGCCGGCAAGGGACTCGACAAGCCGCAGGCCAGCCCGAGGACGGAGAAACTGAAACCGGCGGCGGTCATGGTCCAGTGCAACTCCGCCACCATGGTGTAGAGCACGACGCCGAGCGAGGTGAAAGTCGATAAGTTCAAGAAAAAAAACGCCAGCGAGACCGCGGAAAAAGCGAGCCACTTGTTGACTCGTGGGTGATCCATGAATAAATGTCGCATTGTTCAGCCTAGGGGGGTGTTGCGCAAATCGTCTTGCCTGAAGACGCACCGGCATTTGCCACGGTCACAGGCTTTCCCCGCGTATCGTAGATACGGGCGAACGCCGGATAAATCTACAAGGAAGCGCGACAGAATGACAACCTCCTCTACTCTCCGGTGGCTCATCACGGGCGTGAGCTCCGGGTTCGGCCGCGCGCTTGCCGAGGCCGCCCTCGCGCGCGGCGATCAGGTCACCGGTACGGTTCGATCGGAAGCCGCGCGCCTGGCCTTCACCGGCATCGCTCCCGGCCGCTCGACGGCTAAGCTGCTCGATATCAGGGATGAGGCAGCCATTCGGGCAACCATTGCCGCGACCGAGGCCGACGGCGGTATCGACATCCTCGTCAACAATGCCGGCTACGGTTTGGTGGCCGGCGTCGAAGAGGCGAATCTTGCGGAGATTCGTGCGCAATTCGAGGTCAATGTGTTTGGCACGGTCGCCGTCATCCAGTCCGTGCTGCCGTTCATGCGGGCCCGCCGGCGCGGCCGCATCATCAACATCAGCTCCGTATCGGGTCTCGTCGGATGGCCCAGCCTCGGCGTGTATTCCGGCAGCAAATTCGCGCTGGAAGGGATATCGGAGACGCTGGCGCTCGAGGTCGCTCCCTTCGGCATCCGCGTCATGTTGGTCGAACCCGGCGGATTTCGTACCGAATTCGCCACGGGCTCGCGCGTCGAAAGTGCACGGCAAATCGACGACTACGATGCCACCGTCGGGGCTTGCCGCCGCATCCTCGCCGAGCACGCGGGGTATGAACCCGGGGATCCCGCCAAGGCCGCACAGGCCATTCTCACCCTCGCCGACGCACCCGATCCCCCGCTGCGGCTGTTGTTGGGACGCGATGCGGTCACGTATGTCACCCAAAAATCCGCGGCCCAGCACGCCGAACAGGCGGCATGGACGGCCGTGTCGCTGGCCACCGATTTCGTCGCGCCCGCTCTCTAGTGGTCTTTCCTATCGCAACAGTGCATGCCCCATTCGTGACCACGGAAGGGGACGGCAAGCACCATTGCGTGTCGACCGCCGCAACGCGCGCGGCATTTCTGGATACCGCCGCTAACCGCGACATGAGCCGACGTCCGCGTGATTGTTCAAAAAGCGGCTATTTTCCAGGCTCGCTGCGGCCGCCATCGCCACCAGCCGACGCGCCCGCCCATCGGCCGGCGTACCCCCTTACCGTGGCACGACTCTTGCTGCTCCTGGGTGAATAACAAAGCGATGCGGGGAAGGCATAACGTATGAGCCATTAGGGGCAAGCGATGAAAACTTGGAAACGCTCCGTCGACACGTTTTGCAATCAGGATCGCGAACGCGTGTGGCAGGAAACCCTTCAGCAGATTTCCCTGCCGGCGGCGCGCCTGCAGGATCATGACGGATTTCACGGCGACGTCTCCAGTCTCACGTCTCCTCTCGGCATCGAGTTCTCGCGGGTATCCTCGTCGGCACAGACTCTCTCCGGCGTTTGCGTGAATCCCAAGCGCTGGCTGTGGTTGGCGTTGCCGCTGGAAGGCGAGTTCATGCTCGACGAGGGCAATGTGGCCTTGCGGCGCGGCGACATTCTTTACGGTCCGACGGGATGCAACTCGACCCTGCGGCTGCCGAATCACTTTGTCATGCTGTACCTGAGGATTCCGCAGACGATTCTGCATCCGCGCCTGCTCAACCTGGAAGTGTTGCGCCTCGGCACGCTGAGCGGTCAGGCGGCGATCACGCGCATTTTCGGCCGCTTGCTGCAATCCATCGTCGACGATCTGGATGAATTGACGGCCGAGCATATCCGCCCCATCGAAGTGGCCATTTCGGAATTCGTGATTTCGAGCCTGGCGGCCAGTTCGGCGATGAGCTGTTTCGATGCGGCCGGCGCCAGCAACTTTCACCGCATCTGCCAAGCCATCGAGCTGCGGCTCGGCGACGGCGACTTCAATCTCCAACAGTTGTCCGATCAGCAACGCGTGTCGGCGCGCTATATCCAAAAGCTGTTTCAGACCGCCAATATGAGCTTCAGCCACTACCTGCGGCAGCGGCGGCTGGAGCACTGCCGCTCCGATCTGGCCAGCAGTGCCCATCGCAATCTATCGATCAGTGAAATTTGTTTCCGCTGGGGATTCAATGACGCGGCGCATTTCAGTCGTTCGTTTCGCTCCGACTACGGCGTCACGCCGCGCGCCTACCGCCACAATCGGCGCGAGGTGGCGCCATCCACGCATTGATAACGATGCGCCAACGTCACACCAGTGCCTTGCGCACGGCCTTATAGGCCTCCCAGCCGGGCCGATAGCGGTCGACCAGCCACAGGTTGAATTGGCGCTGCGCACCCTCCTGCCAGGAATAGCGGCCCCGGGGGGCGAACTGCGACTTCAGACCCTGCTGGACCAGCGCATCGACGTGCAGATCCTGCTGAACGATTTCCTGCACCGACTCCATGTTGAATTTCATCAGCTGGTCGAACATGGGATTTTCCATCGCTTCCGCCGTCACCAGCGACCCCATCGCCAACGAATGGTTATCCGCATCTTCCGCCCCGATGATGAGGTAGAGAACCATGTCGGTGTTCATGACCAGGGACAATGTCGGCGGGACATTGACGAACAGCACGCGCCGACGCTCTTCGCCCGTCAGGTCCGGAAACACCGGCAGCAAGGCTTTGTGCGTCGGATTGAAACTCGCATCCGGAATGGTGGAGCCATTGGTGCGATAGTAACCGGCGGCATGCTTCGGCAATTCCGGAAAGGCCGCCAATGAGCTCGGAACGGTGTCGTGCAACGGACCTCGATGCAGTCGGTTCGCATGATATCCATCGTTGTTGTTCTCGAACATCACTTTCCAATTCCATTGGAAACGATTCGCGGGACCCGGGGCGGGTCCCGAGAGTTGCGCGAGTTTGTAGTGCTCGATGACTTCCTCGATGTCTCGCAGACGCGGCGCCAAGGGTTCGGCATTGGCGTCGAAATTCACGAAGACGAAGCCCTGCCAAATCTCCACCTTGAGGCGCGGCAAGCCGTGAGCCGCCTTGTCGAAGTTGCACGTTCGGCTCATGGCCGGCGCGCCCACCAAGTCGCCGCTCAGCGAATACACCCAATGATGATAGGGACAGACCAATGAGCGGGCGTTGCCGCGACCTTCGGCGACCAACATGGCACGATGCCGGCAGACCGACGACATGGCGGCGACCTCGCCCTCGTGGGTGCGCGTGATGAGCAGCGGTTCACCCACATGTTTGGCGGTGAAATAGTCGCCCGGGGCTCTCACCCATGATTCCCGGCCGACGCACAGCCATTCTTTGAAAAACAGCGTTTCCTTCTCGAAGGCGAAGAATTCCTGGTCCACGTAGCAGGCGGGCGGCAGGGATTCGGCTTCGGCCAGACTGCACACCGAACTCGAAAAACTACCGAAAAAAGCGTCGTTCAATAATGAGGGAGACATGATTAACGATCCCATGTTGAAGATGTCGTGCGCGATGCGTTGCTTTAGGCGCCGAGGCTAGACACTCTACACGCGCACGTCTTGGCTGTGCGCGAACCATACTTTGACCGTGCCCATGCAAGAGCCAATGCGCACCGAAACAAGTAA
>WNFI01521241.1_pt1 | contig 87451 bp, 70 predicted proteins | sample 5400471 | NCBI WGS metagenome assembly WNFI01 (sample SAMN13153348, study PRJNA577476) | soil metagenome | isolation source: 100 cm saprolite on Douglas fir-dominated hillslope | place: USA:California | collected 2013-09-17 | reverse complement strand
CGGCCTCGCTGAGGCGCGGATGGTCGAGCCCGCCGAGGCGGCGCGGCTCAACCCCGCCGCTGCAGTCGACGAGGTGTGCGGCGGAGCGTTCTGCCCGACCGACGGCTTCATCCAGCCGCTCCAGATCCTGCGCGGCTACCTCGACGGTGCGCAGCGCCTGGGCGCGCGGCTCCTCCGCTCGGCGCGCCTGGACGGCTTCGATCGCGCGCCCGACGGGTCCCTCATCGCCGCGCGCACCGACCAGGGCGCGCTGCGCGCCGGGGCCTTCGTCGACGCGGCCGGGCCGTGGGCTGCGCAGGTGGCGCGGCTCGCGGGCCTCGAGCTTCCGGTTTCGCCGCTCCGTCGCCAGGTGGCGGCGACCGTGCCCACCTCGGCGCTGCCGTCCAGCATGCCCATGACCTTGTGGACCGACGACGGCTTCCACCTCCGCGTGCGCGACGGCCGCGTGCTGCTCCTGCTCCCGACGCCGGGCGACCCGCGCGATCCCTTCGATGCCTCGGTGGAGGAGAGCTGGCTCGAGCGCGTCGGCGCGCTCGCCCGCAGGCGCGTGCCGGCGCTCCGCACCGTGCCGCTCGACCGCGCCCACTGCTGGGCCGGGCTCTACGAGATGTCGCCCGACAAGCACGCCATCCTTGGCGCCTTTCCCCAGTGCCCCAACTTCCACGTGCTCGCCGGCGCCTCCGGGCACGGCGTGATGCACGCGCCGGCGCTGGGCCAGCTCCTCGCCGAAGAGATCGTGCACGGGCGCGCCCGCGCGCTCGACGCCGCGGCGCTGCGTCCCACGCGATTCGCGGAGGGCGACCTGAACCGATCCTCAGGCCTGCTCTGACCCGGCGCTGGGGCACGGCGGCGATCGGGCGCGCACCCGCTTGGGGACACTCCTCCCGCGCGCTCAGAACGAGGACCAGTCGGCGAGGATGCGCGCGTCCAGATCGCGCACCGGCTCTAGCGTCGCGTCTATCACCTTGCCGTCGGCCAGCACCGCGGTGATCACCGGCGACAGGCCCAGCACCCTGCGGGGGACGCCGAGAGCGCGGATGCGCGAGATCACCTCGTCGCGCCAAGCGGGGTCGAGCCGCGTGGCGTGGGCATCCACCAGCGACTTGACCTGCGCGTAGTCGCCCCGCGCCTTGAGGTCCTGCAAGAGAGCAAGCAACCCGCCCGCGGCGGCGCGCCACTTGGCCGCGTCGGCCGCCACCAGATACCGCCTGCCCGCGATCGACTTCTCCTCGATCGCGCCCTTGTCCGCGAACCACCACCTGAGGAGCAAGCCGGCGCGCAGGTGGTCCTCCTCCACCCGGTCGCCTTGGGGGACTTCGGCGAGCGAGGCGAGCCATTCGCCGGCGACGAACTGCGGATAGGAAGCCTGGCAGGAAGCGTCCGGCATCAGGCCGAGCTGCACGACCTTGGGGTCCATGCCGTGGAACAGCCCCACCAGGTCGGCCCGCGCCTCCTCCAGCGTGTTGTAGTTCTCCTTGAGCAGCGCGGAAGGTTCGAGATGCGCATCGGCAAGCTTCTGCGACACGCGGCCGCTTCCGTGCCCGACGATCTCGTGCAGCGCGATCAGCGTGAAGCGGTGCTGCGGGCGGCATCGCGCGATCTCGTCGGCCAATCCGGGCGGCGCGAACTCGCGCGCGATGCGCAGCGCGCGGGCCTCGGCCATCGCCTCGTCGTAGCCGGGCAGGAGGAAGCTCTTCGAGCCGTACTTCTCGCGCTCAGCGCTCTCGTTGGGCAGGTTGACGCCGGTGAAGGCCTGCGGCCGATTGTCACCGCTGCCGGCGACGACCACCAGCGAGGCGGCGGCGGGGGCTGTGATCCCCTGGCGCTTGTACTCGGCGGGCCACGGCTGCGCGTCCTCGAACGCCTGCGCGGCCTCGGCCAGCTTCTTCAGCGCCGCGCTGCGAGGGGCGTCCTCGATGCCGACGAAACCCTCCCACAGTCCCTTCTGCCCGCGCGGATCGGCATAGCTCTCGATGAAACCGAGGACGAAATCGACCGGCTGCGCCTCCTTGAGCCACGCGCGCTGCGAGTTGCGGAAGCGCTCCGGATCGCCGCTGCGGAAGAAAGCCTGCAGGTCGCGCAAGCTCTGGAGCTGCGCCCCTGCGGCGAAGTGCATGGCCTGCTCGAGCGCGGCGTTCACCCGCGAGAGCCGGTCGGCGTAGAGCCCGGGCGGGACGTGCGTCTCGCCGCGCGCGCCGCCCTGCCGGCTCCCAGCCGGGTGGCCGGAGCGGTAGACCTGCTCGACAAGGCGCCCCCCTTCCTTGACCAGTCGGGAGTTGAGCGGGTAGCGGTCGTGAAAGTCCAACAGCTCCTTCATGCTCACGCCCTGGTAGAAGTTGACCGCGCTGGCGAGCAGCGGGTCCTGGCCGCTCGAAGGCGCCTTGTTGGTGCGCAGCGCATCGATGGCGGGGTCGAAGAGCGGCGCCTCCAGCTCGCGTAGAAAGCGGTCCAGCGAGGCGCCCTTCTGCAGCCCGAAGTCGGCGCCGGAGGCCTGTGCGGCCAGCGCCGCGCTGCGCAGCTCGGAGGGCGAGAACGGCGCCGGCAGCTTGCGCCCGGTGGTGTCGTCGTGCAGCCCATGCTGCAGATAGACGAGCCGCGCATATTCGCGCAGGCGCGGCAGCACCGGCTGTGGCACCGCCTGCGGGTGGGTGAGGATGGCGCGCAGGAGGCGCACGATCGCCAGGTTGTGCCGGTAGGACTGATCGTAGGCGATGGCGTCGCCCGCGTTGCCGGCTTGCGAGAGCCAGTAGGCGAGGAGGCGCTGTTCGCGGGTCAGCTGCCCGAACTCCTTCGCCTCCAGCGCGACCACGGCAATGTCGCCGACGGTGGCGATGACCACCGCCTCCGGCGCTGAGGCCGGCACCGCGCCTTGCGGGGGAGTCGCGACCGGCGCCGGAGTCGCGGGTGCGGCGGGGGCCGCCTTCGCGCCCGGGGCCGCCGCGGGCGCCTGCGAAGGCTTCGCCGCCGACGCGGGTGCGACCTCCTGCCTGCGGGGCGCGCTCCGGCACCCGCCTGCGAGCGCGAGCGCGAGCGGCATCAGCGCTAGAAGCGGAGGCGGTCGAACCCCGAAGGCTTTTGAAGCCGCCTGCGACGCTGAGTCGGCCTTGTGGGATGGCATGCACTCTCCGGAATCGGGGACCGCTCGCTTAGCGGAGGGACTGTGCCGGGTCAATCGCAGGCTCGTCACGTCGGGGTGGACTTCGCCACCCGCTTTCCGCCAAACTGCCGTTCGATCGGAGCAGCCCATGTCGAACCGCCACGTCCACTTCGCAGACAAGTCGCGCCAGGCGGCGCTGCTGGAAACGATGTTGCTCGCCGCCTCCGCCGATGGGGCCGTGAGCAAGGTCGAGCTCGAGGACATCTACCGGCGCGTCTTCGAGCGACCGGAGTTCGAGGGCATCCACGCGCTCGACCTGAGGGAGGCGATCGCCGAGGCGGCGCAGCGCATCGCCGCGCACGATCTTCAACAAGTCCTGCCCACGCTCGCGCAGCGCCTGCCCGACCCCGACTCGCGCGCGCTCGCGTTCGCGCTCGCCGCCTCGGTGGTCGTGGCCGATCACCGGACGCCGCCCAAGGAGCTGGCGGTCCTCAAAGGCCTGCAGGAGGCGTTCGGCCTCACCGACGCGCAGGTGGCGAGCCTGTTCGAGGCCGCCGAGAGCAGCGCGCAGCTTCCGGTCCCACCGACGCCGATCTAGTGTCCCGTCCCTGCTAAATGGCGATCCAGATCCCGTTCTTCATGTCGCCCGAGGACGAGCGCGAGCTGTTCCGCAAGCTGGAGCCGCGGGGGCTGGACTTGTATCCGGAGCTGACCGACCGCGAGGCGCGGCCGCTGCGCGTCGACGCGGCGGCCGCCGCCGCGCTCGACGGGCCCGGCTACTATCTCGCCGTCGGCGACGTGACCGCCTACGTCATCAAACGCGGCCAGAACCGTGGCCGGTGGAAGATCGACGAGGTGGCCTCGCCGGTCGTCTACTTCGCCCGTTCCCTTTCCGACGAGGACGGCCAGCTTCGCAGCGGCTACTTCTGGGCCGAGCTGATGGTGGCAGGCGACAACTCGCGGCTGGGCGGCAAACCCGATTCGCTGCGACGCCTGGTGGGCGATCTGCAGGCGCACGTGAAAGCGCGCTTCCGCCGTAGCCAGCCGGTCGGCTACTTCGTCGGTCCGGGCGCCGCGCGCCTGCACCAGGCGGGCACGCCGTTGCGCGAGGCGGGACGCAAGGGCGAGCTCATCGTTCCCTTTCGTTGAACCGCTAGCCGCGGACCAGTTCGGCGTAGAAGCGGATGGCGCTCTTCGCCGCCTTGGCGAAGTCGCCGAGGTGCAGGCTCTCGTTCTCGCTGTGGGCGTTGGAGTACGGGTCCTCGACGCCGATGAGCAGCGCCGGCGCGCCGCCCAGCTCCTTGCTGAAGGGCTCGACGAAGGGGATCGATCCGCCGCAACCGATCGCCACCGGCTCGGCCCCGTAGCCGTCGCGCAGCGCCTTGAGCGCCGCGCGGAACGCGGGCGCCTTCGTCTCGGTGTGCCACCAGCCGCCGGAGCTCTCCTTCGCAACCTCCACCGACACGCCCCAGGGCGGGTCCTTCTTCAGCGCGGCGACCAGCCTCTTCTCGACGTCCTTCTCGTCCATGTCCGGCACCGTGCGCACCCCCACGCGCGCCCAGGCGCTCTCGACGATGATGTTGCGCGCGTCCTTGCGCGAGCTCGCCTGGATGGCGTTCACCGCCAGCGACGGCTGCCGCCAGTTGGTCTCCCAGGGGGGCCGCCCGGCCCCGAGCAGCTGCACGCCGTCCAGCATCCCCGCCTGCTTGCGGAAGAGCGCGTCGCTGGTGGGCAGCGCGGCGATGCTGCGCTTCTCCTCGGCGGTGAGCGGCTTTACCTGGTCGTAGATCCCGGGGATGGCGATGCTGCCGTCGTCCTTTACCAGCCGGGCGAGGATCTTCGACAGCGCCATCGCCGCGTCGGGCACCGGCCCGCCCCACATGCCGCTGTGCACGGGCTGCTTGAGCGCCTTCACCTCGACCTGGACCGTCACCAGCCCACGCAGCGCGGTGGTGATCGAGGGAAGCCCGGTCTCGAAGTTCCCGGTATCGGTGAGCACGATGGCGTCGGCTTGCAGCATCTTGCGGTGCTTGCGGAGGAAGTCGCCGAGCGATCCCGACCCGGCCTCCTCCTCGCCCTCGATGACGATCTTGACGTTCACCGGCAATGCGCCGGCCGACTTGAGCCACGAGTCGATGGCGGCGACGTGCACCAGGATGCCGGCTTTGTCGTCGGCGGCGCCGCGCCCCCACAGCCGTCCGTCCTTCTCGGTGGGCTCGAAGGGCGGCGTCTTCCACTTCGCAAGCTCGCCCGCCGGCTGCACGTCGTGGTGCGCGTAGAGCAGCAGGGTGGGGCGTCCCGGCGCGCGCAGCCACTCGCCGTACGCGTAAGGGTGGGCGTTGGGCATCTCCAGCAGTTGCACGTTGGACAGGCCGTAGCGGCGCAAGAGGTCGCAGGTGGCCTCGGCGCTGCGGCGCACCTGCGCGGGATCGAATCCCTCGAAGGAGACGCTGGGAATGCGCACCAGCGTCTTCAGCTCCTCGAGATAGGTGGCCTGGTTCTTCTCGTGGTGGGCGAGCGCGGCGGAAATCGCCCGATCGTCCACCGGCGCTGCTCCGGTCGCAGGGCTGGTCATGGCGGCGCACGGTAGCAGGTCCGTGCGCGGATCGCAGCGGGCGCGCCCGGCGGCAGGTCAGCCGAAGAACTGCGTCAGCTCGCGCACCACGTCGTCCTCGCGCTCGAGCGGAAACGCGTGGCCGGCGCCGGGCAGCACCACCAGCTTGGCGCCCGGGATCAAGGAGGCGAGCCGCTGCGAGTTCTGGTGCGGCACCAGCCGGTCTTCGTCGCCGGTCAAGACCAGCGTAGGCACCCCGATTCGCGCCACTTGCTGGTCGGCAGCGTGGCGTGCGATCGCCGCCATCTGCGCCAAGGCATAGCGCAGCGTGGTCCGCTCAGCCCGCTGGATCCACTCCAGGGCCGAGCGCGGGTTCTTCCGGTGCCAATCGGCCGAGACCAGGTAGCGGCCCAGCACGTCGGGCTTCACCTTGCTACGGGAGACCAGCGAGACGAAGAGGTCGCGCATCGTCCCCCACCCCGGCTTGCGGGAGCGCGCCCAGCCCGCATAGGTGGCCCCGAGGACGAGGCGGGAGACGAGCTCCGGGTGCCGCAGCGCGAGGTGCTGCGCGATCATGCCGCCCATCGAGATGCCGAACACGAAGGCGCCGCCCGCGCCGCCCCTGCGCTCGGCCACGCCTGCCGCGCGCAGCACCGCTGCGGCGTCGTCGGCGAGGTCGCGCATGCGGAAGCTGAAGCCGCGTTTGCCCGAGCGCCCGGTGCCGCGGTTGTCGAAGACCAGCACCCGGTAGCGCGCGGCGAGCCTCGCGGGCAAGGTGTCCCAGGCGCGCGCGCTGAGGGCGAGCCCCATCACGAGGAGCAGCGGCGGCAGCGCCGGGTCGCCAAAGGCTTCGTAGTGGATGGTGTGGCCTGCGCGCTCGATCGTGGGCATGCGCCGTCAGGGGACTTGAGTGAAAACGACGACCGCGGGCTCGGGCGAAGGCTCCGGGTCGGTGGGCGCAGGCGCAGCAGCGGGGGGCGGGACCGGGTCTGCCGGGACCGAGGCCACAGAGCCGCGAGCGCAGGAGAGCAGCTCGTCCAGAGCTGTCCGCAGCCACTGCGCAAGCTGCGGCAGATCGCGCGCCCGCTCCGCGTCGCCGAGCAGCCCCACGCCGATGGTGCCGTCGTAGCTGAGCAACGCGATGCCCACCGTCTGCTGCGCCGCGAGCGGAACTTGTGGGTAGCAGGCGCGCATCTTCCTGCCGAGCAGGAACAGCGGGAATTGAGGCCCGGGCACGTTGGTGACGACGATGTTGAAGAAGCGCGTCACCGACTGCAGCCGGGCCGCCTGCGCGAGCAGGGTGGGAGGCGCGAAATCGCCGAGGCGGCCGATGGCGGAGGCGCCCAGAGCCTGACCGCTCTCCTTGAGGCCCTTCATCGACTCGCGCACCTTACGCAGCCGCTCCGCGGGCAGCGGCTGCGACAGAGGCAGCGGGCAGAAGACGGCGGAGAGGCGGTTGCCCAGGGTGCCGCGCTCCTCCGCGGAGCGCACGCTCACCGGCACCATCACGCGGAGATCCGGCCCCAGCCTTTCGCCGCGCCCGAGCAAGAGCGAGCGCAGCGCGCCGGCGACCACGGCCAGGACCACGTCGTTCACGGTGCCACCCAGGCTGGCGCGAACCTCTTTCACCTCGGCGAGTGGCAGGTCGAGGACCTCGAAGCGGCGGTGGGGACCGATCGGCGCGTTGAGACCCGACGGCGGCGCCTGGCCGAGCTGCGCGAGCCCGAGGAGCGGCTTGAGGCCGCCCACCATCTCGCGCAGGAGCTTGCGCGTGTCGCTGTTCTTCTCCAGCGCGTCCTTTGCGAAGCGGAGCGGGTGCGCGATCTGCTCCCTCATCGAGGAGAGGAGCAGCTCGGCCACGGGCGGTGCCGGCCGCGGCTTCGAGGGAGCAGGTGCGGGCGGCGGCTCCGTGCTCGGCTCCGGCTCGAGCAGCGTGGTGGCGATGTCGGCGCCGGACACGCCGTCGATCATGCAGTGGTGGGTCTTGGAGACGAGCGCGAATTGGCCCGCCTCCAGCCCCTCGACCAACCACAGCTCCCAGAGGGGCTTCGAGCGATCGAGCTGCTGCGAGAGCAGCCGGCCCGCCAGCCGCTTCAGCTCGCCGTGGTCGCCCGGGTGCGGCAGGGCGGTCCTCCGCACGTGGTACTCGAGGTCGAACTGCGACTCGTCGACCCAGACGGGCCGGCCCTGGCTGAAGGGCACGAACATCAGCCGCTGCCGGTAGCGCGGCACCTGGTCGAGCTTGGCCTCGATCAGCCGGAGCAGGTCGCGGTACGGCGGCGGCGGGCCCTCGAAGATGGCGACCGCGCCCACGTGCATGTGCGTGGTCCGGTCCTCCAGCTCGAGGAAGAGCGCGTCCAGCGAACTGAGGCGTTCGAACCAGGTCATGCCCGCAGTCTGTCACACCTGGCGGCCCGGGGACTCGCCAATCCGGCGGGGCGGGACAACCGGGAAATCCGGCCGAGGCTGGGGCGCAACGCGTCCGATCAAGCCTGTAGCGGCAATGCAATCCAATTAAAGGCCCTGAACGGGTAAATCAGCGCCTCATTAAAGGTCTGCTGGGTCACTGGAGGGCCATCGTTCAATGCGTCGACCAGGAAATAGATGGAATAAGACCTGGAGGCGAGAAATTCGTAGACTTCACTCGGCTCGTGCCCGAAAGCGCGCGAACCAGAAGGCCCGCATTCAAATAGGATCGCCGGGCGGTCTCGTGCGAGAAACCTGGTTGCTCCGCGGAAGACCATCAGCTCCGCTCCCTCCACATCGATTTTGACGAAGCCGAAGCGACGATCTTGCGGTACGGAATCATCGAGCGTAGCGCGCTGAACCCTGATGACGTCGAATGTTCCGGAGCCGTGTTTTGCGAGCCCGCTAAAACCAGATGCTCGTCGATTCAAGAAGAAATCGACAGTTCCGCTCAGGTCGCCAAGCGCGACTTCTCGCACGTCCACTTCTGTAAATTTGCGGCGTAAGAAGTGCGCCTTTTCAGGGACGGCCTCGAAGGCAACGTGTCGAGCGTCTGGCGCCAGACGGCACAGCCGACTGAGAGTCGAACCGTAGTGACATCCGATGTCGAGGCAATTGACGCCCGGACGAACCAGTTTCTTGAGAATGGATCGAATGCGGCCCTCCTCGAGGTGAATCTCTCGAAGCTCGGGCGTTTTCCACTCGCCGACGCGGCGACCGACCTCCTCGCGAAGCCGCATCAACGGTTGCTCAAGTGGCGTTCGAATCAGTTCAAATCTGAGTTCACTCAGCATTCTCAGATCCCCCCAGCTGGCGTAGGCACCTTTCTACTTCTTGGCCAAACCGAACACAACCGCGAGCGACTTGATCTTCCCCCACGGGTCGCGTCGCGCTGCAACCGATACGCCGAGCAGCCAGAGGGCAAGGGCGCCGACGAATGCGAGGCCCACCAGGCACCCGGCCAGGCTGATCGCGGCCAGGGCTGCCTCCTTGCCCTTCAGGAGACGTACCGCCGCCGCCATCGAGAGGACGTAGGTTGCTACGAACGACGAGGTGGACAGCGGCAGCAACTGGGCGATCTGGAGATTGCGGAAGTAAGCCCAGGCGAGTGCGACGAGGCACGCGCCGCCGAGCACGACGAGCGCTCGATGAGGCACCTTCGAGGTCGGGTGCAGCTTGGCGGCCCAGTGCGGGAGATCACCCGAGCGCGCGAGCGCGTACGCCAGACGGCTCGTGCCCGCGACGTACGCGTTGAGCGGCGTGAAGGCCAGGACGCCCCCGGCGAGACCCACGAAGACCACGGAACCGGGGCCGAATGCGTGGGCTGCCATTTGCGCGAACGCCGGGAGGCCCGACATCGGCTTGCCATAGCTCTGCGTTCCGACCGTCACGAAGGCCAGCGCAAGATAGAAGGCCGTCACGACCGCGACGCTGATCGCGCTCGAGCGAACGATATCTCGCTCCGGCGCATGGAACTCTTCGGCCAAGGGAGTGATCGCCTCCCACCCGACAAACGCCCAGAAGATTTGCGTCGCCGCCGTTCCGACGCCCGGCCAACCCACCGGAGCGAAAGGCCGGAAGGCCGCCGCGCGAACTTGAGGAAGGGAAACGACCAGAATGGCGCCTACCAGCGCCAGGACTCCCGCCGTCGCCGCCGCCTGTGCAGCGCCGGCGACGCGCAGACCGAGGAGGTTGAGCCCGTAGGCCAGAACGACGACCCCGAAGGCGATCAGAAAGGTCCCGGTGCGCCCAAGACCGAAGGGGGCTGCGAGATAGGAGCCGGCGATGAGTCCGGCGACGACCCTCCCGGTCGGGACTTGAGCCAGAAACAGCCATCCGGCGATCGCGGCTCCACCGCCGCAGCAGCGGAGCCCACCGTCGCTCCTGCCTCCCCGCAGGCTGCGACCCGCAAGGGTGAGTCCGGAGTCTGCCGCTCCGGCTACGCGAGCAGCTTTCCTCGCGACGCGACTCGCTAGTCGCCGCGCTCTTGCGCGGCGAGGATGTCCGACGCGAGGCGCGGCGCGAGGAAAGTGTCGCGTGCGCGACCCGCCCGCCGGACTCCCCGCTTGGCGCCCCTGCGAGGCCGGCCACGCCGGAGCCAGTTGCCAGCGGACGGAATTCGCGGGAAGACGCCGCCATGGACCGCAAGCCCATGACGCTGACCCAGAAGATCCTCGCCGCCCACGCGCGCAGCCTCCCGCGCCCCTGGGTGCAGGCGGGCGACGTCCTCCAGGTGAGCGTCGACTGGACCATCGCCAGCGAGCTCGCCTGGAACGGCATGGACCGCACGTACGGGCTGCTCGGCCGGCCGCGGTTGTTCGACAAGAACCGGTTCTTCCTCGCCATCGACCACACCGTCGATCCGGTGACGCTCGCCACCGACGCCCGCACCCAGAAGCTGGTGCAGCTCTCGCGCGACTTCGCGAAAGAGAGCGGCATGCGCCACTTCTACGATGCGAACCAGACCATCCTGCACACGCGCTTCTATCGGGACCTGGTGCGCCCCGGCGACCTGGTGCTGGGCGCGGACTCGCACACCTCCAGCCACGGCGGCCTCGGCGCCATCGCCATCGGCCTGGGCGGCGCCGACATCGTGGTGGCGATGGTGTTGGGCAGCTCCTGGATCGAAGTGCCCGAGGCCATCGCCGTCGAGTACTCCGGCAAGCTGCCCTTCGGCATCGGCGGCAAGGACGTCATCCTGCGCACGCTGGGCCTGCTCGGGCGCAACAGCGTCGCCATGGAGCGCTCGGTGGAATACCGGGGCGAGGGCGTCTCGCAGCTCTCCACCGACTCGCGCTTCGCCATCGCGAACATGACGGCGGAGTTCGGCGGGCTGAACGGCATCTTCGAGGCCGACGCCGTCACCGCGGCCTGGCTCGCCGGCCGCGCCGAGGCCGACGACGCGAAGGCGCTGCAGCCGATGCAGGCGTTCCGGGCCGACGAGGACGCTCCCTACCTCGCGCGCTACCCGGTGCCGCTCACCGACCTCGAGCCGCAGGTGGCGAAGCCCTTCGCCCCGGACAACGTGACCGGCGTGACCCAGGTGGCAGGCATCGCGCTGCAGGGGCTGTTCATCGGCGCCTGCACCACCACCGAGGAGGAGCTGGTGCTGGGCGCGCTGGTTCTGGAGGCCGCGGAGAAACACAGCGGCGGCAGGTCCCGCAGGCTGCCGCAGGCGAAGCAGCTCGTCGTCCCCGGCGATCTCTCCATCGAGAAGAACCTGCGCGAGGCGGGCCTCTGGGAGATCTACCAGCGCAACGGCTTCCGGGTGGGGCCGCCCAACTGCTCCATGTGCCTCGGCGTCGCCAGCGAGAAGGCTGGCAAGGGCGAGCGCTGGCTCTCCTCGCAGAACCGCAACTTCGAGAACCGCATGGGCGAAGGGTCGCTCGCCTACCTCGCGAGTGCGGCCACGGTGGCGGCGAGCGCCGTGGAGATGAAGATCGCCGATCCGCGGCCGCTGCTTGCGCTCGTCGACCGCGACCGCCTCTCGCGCATCCTCGGGGAGCGCAAGGCGCGGCGGACGCCCGAGGTCACCGTCGTCGAGCCGCAGCCACACCTCGTCACCTCGCTCGCCGACCTGGGCGCGAAGTGCTTCCACTTCGTGCGCCCCGACTTCCACGAGAAGGCGCGACGGGGGGCCTGCGTGGTGGTGGCTGGCGAGGGCTGGGGCTCGGGCAGCTCGCGCGAGCAGGCGGTGCTGGCGCTCAAGGGCGCCGGCATCCGCGCGGTGGTGGCGAAGAGCTACGCCTTCATCCACAAGCGCAACTTGGTGAACGAGGCGCTGCCCTTCTTGGTGGTCCGCGACCCGGCCTTCTACGCGGCGGCGCAGGAAGGCGAGGCGATCGAGGTCGACCTCACCCGCGGCGAGGTCCGCTTGGGCGGCGCTTCGTTCGCCGCGGAACCCCCCTCCCGGATCATCCGCTCGCTCGCCAGCGAGGGCGGGATCGTTCCCGCCATCCAGCACCACGGCACGGCCGTGTTCGAGCGGCTCACCGCTTAGGCGCAGGGAGAAGAGGCCGCAGCGCGGCGGCGATCGCCTCGGCGATCTGTTCGGCCCCGCCCGCGTCGGGATGCCCGTCGAAGGGAATGCGCTGGTCCCAGTCGGCGACCAGATAGGGCAGACCCTGGGCCGCGAAGACCTCGCGCACGACGAACGCCTCGCGGTGCTCGTCGAGAGCGCGGCGTGGACCGAAGCTGGGCACCACGAAGAGGGGGGCGGCGCCGCGCGCGCGCACCTTGCGCGCCAGGTCCAGCTCGATGGCGGCGGCGAGCCGGAGCGATTCGCGCAGCCGCACCTCGCCCATCCAGGGGAAGTAGTTGACCAGCTCCTCGCGCAGGACGAGGCGCGACAAGAGCCCGCCCGCGGCCGGCACCAGCTCGAGCGCTCCGTCGTCGCGCAACGCGAGCCTGGGCCTGAAATCGCAGAGGTCGCGTGTGAGGCTCAGCGTCGGGAAGAACGCGACGACCGCCAAAGGGCGCAGGTAGCGCGGAAGCGCATCCTCGATCCGCAGCGCCGTCTGATCCGCCGCATAGGCGGACACGGCCATGTTCACCACCTGCACCCCGAGCTTGCGCTGCAGGCGCGCGGCGATGCCCTCCTCCCAAGGCAGGCTATAGGAGAGGGCGATCGATTCCCCCCCGAGCAGTACCGTCGGGGCCTGGTAGTCCGGCCGCGCGAGGCTCGCCGCGCGGTTGCCGTCGGCGTCGAAGCGGTAGACGACGTTGGGGCGGAGGCGCAGGGACCGCTTCGTCTCGCTGGACGGCCGGGGTTCCCACCCGTAGCGCGGGTGCGGGCCGCCGAAGTCGTTCCCGAAGCGCACCGCATAGAACTCGCGCCGCCAGCGCCGCGCGATCGCCTCGCTCACCGCCAGCGCCAGCACCAGAGCCAGACCGATGCGCAGCGCCGCACCGGCGACGTCGCGCCCGGATTGCCCCAGGGCCCAGCGAAAGACGGCTGCGGCCCCGAGCAGGAGCAGCGCCGCCGCCAGCGCTGCGAGCGCGCGCAGGACCCACGGCGCGACGTTGGGCTCCGCGAACGAGATGGGAACCAGGTAGTGGCGCACGAACGAGGCGTCGTCGAGCTCCAGCGCGAAAGCCGCCGCGCCCGCGCCCGCTGCCGCGAGCGGGAGCGCCGCCCCGGTGGCGGCGCCGAGGCGGACCCAACGCGGCGCGGCGATTCCCCGTTCGGCCATCGGACGCGAGTGTAGGAGAAAGGGCCGCGCGCCGCGCGCAGCGGTGCTAGTTTTCCTCCATGGGTACGGATGCCTCACGCAGCGCCGTCTCGCCGTCGGCTCTCGACGTGCTGCTGCGGCCGCTGCACCGCTGGATCTTTCGCGACCCGGCGCGGCGCGCGCGCAAGCTGCTGCGCTTCGCCGAGACCGAGGCCGACGGCGCCCGCGACCTCTCCCGCGCCGCCGAGTTGACCGTGGACCCGCTGCTCCGCCGCCTCTACCTGCGGCACGCCCAGGACGAGTTCCGCCACGCCGACCTCTTTCGCGCACGCGGCCGCGCCCTGGCCGGCGGTTCCCCAGCCGTGGGCTGGGGCTTCGAGGCCAACTTCCTCGCCCCGGGCGAGCGGGGCCTCGACGACCTGCGCGTGGAGGGAGCGGACGAGGCACCGTTGCTCGCCTTCCTGCATTTGTCCGAGAAGGCCGCCGCGGGGCGCTTCGCCATGTACCGGAGCGTCCTCGCTGAAGACCCGCTCACGGCGCGCGTCTTTTCCGAAGTGCTCAAGGACGAGGCGTTCCACATGAACTACACCCATGTACAGCTCCTGCGCGTCTCCAGCCGCGGCCGCCTGCAGCTGTGGAAGGCGCGGCTCTCGCGGCTGTGGAACGCCTACCTGCGCGCCGCCGCCGCGCTGGCGTCGGCGCTGGGCACGGTGGCGTTGCTTGCGCAGTACTTCCTGCTGCTCCCGGTCTTCGCCCTGCTGGCGAAGCGGGCTGAGCGGCGAGAACCGCAGGGCTTCCTTCCCGCCCGCAACGCTCCCCCGCTCGAGAGCCAATACTAGGGCCCGCCATGCGCGCAATCCTGGGACTGTCGGCGCACTACCACGACGCGGCGGCGGCCCTGGTGGTGGACGGCGTGCCGGTCTGCGCGGTGCAGGAGGAGCGCTTGTCGCGGCGCAAGAACGACGCCGCCTTTCCGCTCGCGGCCATCGAGTGGTGCCTCGACGAAGCCGGCCTCGCCCCCGGCGACCTCGAGGCGGTGGTCTTCTATGAAAAGCCGATGCTCAAGTTCGACCGCATCCTCACCATGGCGCTGCGCACCTTCCCGCGATCGTGGCGCGGCTTCTCCCGGGGGATGAAGAGCTCGCTGGGCGGGAAGCTGTGGGTCAAGGGGACCATCGCCTCGCAGCTCGGGATCCCGGGTCGGAAAGTATTGTTCACCGAGCACCACCGCGCACATGCGGCCGCGGCGTTCCTCTGCGCGCCCACGCGCGAGGCGGCGATCCTGACGGCCGACGGCGTGGGCGAGTGGGCGACGCTGTCCCTCGGGCGGGGAAGGCAGGGGCCCGAGGGCACCTCGATCGAGCTCTTGCGCGAGCTGCGCTTTCCCCACTCGCTGGGGATGCTCTACTCGACCTTCACCGCCTGGCTGGGCTTTCCGGTGAACGAGGGCGAGTACAAGGTGATGGGGCTCGCCGCCTACGGCACGCCGGTCTTCAGGGAGGCGGTGGAGCGGATCGTCCAGCGCACGCCCGACGGCGGATTCCGGCTCGACCTCGCGTACTTCGACTACCCGAGCGGGGAGGACAGGTCGTACTCGGACGAGTTCGTGCGGGTCTTCGGCCCGCCGCGCGATTCGCACGCGCCGCTCGACCCCGCGACGCCCGCCGGAGCGCATTACGCAAACGTGGCCGCGAGCGTGCAGCGGGTGCTGGAGGACGTGCTGGTCGATCTCGCGCGGCGGCTCCAGCGCGAGACCGGCCTCTCCGATCTGTGCCTGGGCGGCGGCGTGGCGCTGAACGGCTGTGCCAACGCGCGCATCCTGCGCCAGTCGGGCTTCGCGCGGGTGTTCGTCCCCAGCGCCCCCGGCGACGCCGGCTGCGCCCTTGGCGCCGCGCTGTTCGCTGAGCGGATCCATTTCCGCGGCCGCTTTGCCGAGGTGCCCGATCATCCTTTCTGGGGCCCGCGCGTCTCCGCCGCCGAGCTGTCGCGCATCGCCGCCGAGGACGGGCTGCCTGTCGAGGAGGTCGCGGGCGACGAGGCCTTCCTTGCGCGGGTGGCGCAGCTGCTCGCCGAGGGGCGCATCGTGGGCTTCATGGACGGCGCCGCCGAGTTCGGCCCGCGCGCGCTGGGCCATCGCAGCATCCTCGCCGCGCCGCACGAGGCGGCGATGCGCGACCGGCTCAACCGCGGCATCAAGTTCCGCGAGGAGTTCCGCCCCTTCGCGCCGGCGGTCCCCTTGGAGGAGGCGGACCGTTTCTTCGAGCTGCCGCCCGGCGGCGCCCGGCTGGGCCGCTACATGTCGGGCGTGTTCCCGGTGCGGCCGGAGTGGCTCCCGCGCCTGCGGGCCATCGCTCACGTCGACGGCACCTCCCGCGTGCAGACGGTGGAGCGGGCGATGGCGCCGCGCTTTCACGCGCTGCTGGTCGAGTATGGAAAGCGGACCGGCATCCCGGTGCTGCTCAACACCAGCTTCAACCTGGCCGGCGAGCCGATCGTGAACCGTGCCGTCGAGGGATACTCCACCTTCCGGCGCTCGGGCATCGACGTGCTCGCGGCCGGCAATGCCCTGGTGTGGAAGAAGCGGGCGCCGGCGAAGGTCGAAAGCCCGGCGGAAGCGGCCCCGGAGGCGGCATCATGATCCGGCGCAGGGGAAAGCTTTTGCGCACGCTGGTTCTGCTCGGTTCGGCGCCGGCCTCCATCGCGGACGGCGCGCGGGGCTTGTGGCGCAGCGGCTCGGGCCGCAAGTGGCTCGTGCCGCTGCTCGTCTTCCTCTGCGTCACCGGCCTTCTGCTCGTGCTCGCCGCGGGGGTCGAGGCGCTGGCGCCCTTCGTCTACGCGATCTTTTGATGCTGCCCGCCGAGGCGCTGGAGCTGCTCGCCTGCCCGCGCTGCACCGGGCCGCTCTCCGCCGGCTTGAGCTGCGCCCCTTGCCGGCGGCGGTACGAGGCGCCCGACGGCATTCCCGATCTGCGGATCGCCAGCGAGGGGCGCACCGAAGCGGTGCGCGCCTTCTACACGGCTGCGCCGTTCCCGGGATACCCACCGCACGATTCACTCTGGGCGCTGCGCGCGCGCGCCGGCCGCAGCGACTTCGCGCGCGCGCTCGACGAGGCGATTCCCGGCGACGCCCGCGTACTGGAGCTGGGTTGCGGAACCGGGCAGATGAGCCTCTTTCTCGCCAGCGCCGACCGCCTGGTGCTCGGCGCCGACCTCACCCGCGCTTCGCTCGTCCTCGCCGTCCGCCACGCCCGTTCCTTCCAGGTGAACGCGCACTTCGTCGAGACCGACCTGCGAAGGCCCGGAGTGCTCCCCGGGGCCTTCGACGTGGTGATCGCGAGCGGCGTGCTGCACCACACCGAGGATCCGCGCGCCTCGTTTGCGGCGATGGCGCGCCTGGTGCGTCCCGGCGGCGTGGTCGTGCTCGGCCTCTACCACGCCTTCGCGCGGCTGCCGCACCGGCTGCGGCGGGCGATCGCGCGGGCGACCGGCTATCGCTTCATCCCCTTCGACCCCGTGCTGCGCGACCGAGGCGCGGAGCCCGACCGCCGCGCGGCTTGGCTGCGCGATCAGTACCAGCACGTGGAGGAGCACCGGCACACGCTGTCCGAGGTGCGGGGCTGGTTCCGCGAGAACGGAGTCGACTATTTGCGCGCCTTTCCCAGCACGCTCCTCGACGAGGAGCCGCCGCGGGGCGGGGCGCTCTTCACCGCGGCCGCCGACGACTGGCCCCTCGAGAACCTGCTCGCGCAGTGCCGCTGGGCGGCCGCCCTCGGCCGCGAGGGCGGGCTGTTCGTGACGGTGGGCCGCAGGCGAGCTTGAAAGAGGCGGGGGGGCCGGACTACCGTGCCGCGCCCCATGGCTCCCGCTGCCCAGCAGAAGATCGCGGTCATCCCCGGCGACGGCATCGGCCCCGAGGTCGCGCGCGAGGGCGTGAGCCTGCTCGAGCGGCTCGCGCGGCTGCGCGGCCTGCCGCTCGCCTTCGAGTGGTTCGACTTCGGCGCCGAACGCTACCTGAAGGACGGCACCATCCTTCCCGAGGGCTTCATGGACCGCCTGCGGCGCGAGTACGCGGCGGTCTATTTCGGAGCGGTGGGCGACCCGCGCGTGCCGGGCAACGAGCACGCGAAGGGGATCCTGCTGGCGATGCGCTTCGAGCTCGACCTCTACATCAACCTGCGCCCCTGCCTGCTCCTGGACGACCGCCTCTCGCCGCTCAAGGGCAAGGGCAGGCAGCACCTGCGCTTCTTCGTCTTCCGCGAGAACACCGAGGGCCTCTACACGGGCACCGGCGGCACCTTCAAGAAGGGGACGCCCGACGAGATCGCGCAGGAGGTCGAGGTCAACACGCGCAAGGGAGTGGAGCGGATCGTCGAGAGCGCATTCCAGTTCGCGCAGGCCCAGGGCCTCTCGCGCGTGTGCATGGCCGACAAGGCCAACGTGCTGGTCTTCGGCCACGGTCTGTGGCGTCGCACCTTCGCCGAGGTGGCCCGCCGCCACCCCAAGATCGAGGCCACCGCGATGTACGTGGACGCGCTGGCGATGGACCTCGTGCGGGCGCCGGAGAAGTACCAGGTGATCGTCACCAACAACCTCTTCGGCGACATCCTCACCGACCTGGGCGCCGCGCTGACCGGCGGGCTGGGCGTCGCCGCCTCCGGGAACATTCATCCCGGGCGGGTCTCGCTGTTCGAGCCGGTGCACGGCAGCGCGCCGGACCTCGCCGGCCAGGGCAAGGCCAACCCGCTCGCGATGGCGCTCAGCGGCGCGCTCCTGCTCGAGCACCTCGGCCACGCCGCCGAGGCTCGGCTGGTCGAGCGGGCGGTGGTCGATCAGGTGCAGCACGGCGCGCACACGCAAGACTTGATGACGGCGCTGGGCGGCAGCGCCGCCAGCACGCAGCAGGTCGGCGTCGAGCTCCTCGCTCGGCTGGAGCGGCTCGCGGCGCCCTGAGCAGGCGCTCTTCCGCAGACGGACTTTCGGGCGGCGCACGGCCTTCCCGGCGGGGTCTTTCCGTGGCAGACCCAAGACAGGCGCGAATCGCCTGTCATCCTCGCCAGTCCAAGCGTCCGTCCACAGCGGAGGTCCCCATGAAGCCCCTTCCGACCGAGATCGTGTTCCTCGCCGCCAAGCGCACGCCCTTCGGAACCTTCGGCGGTTCGCTCAAGGATCAGACCGCCACGGACCTCGGCGCGCACGCGGCGAAGGCCGCGCTGGCCCAGGCGCGGGTGGCGCTGGACGACGTCGATCACGTGGTCTTCGGCAATGTCCTGCAGACCAGCGCCGACGCGATCTACCTCGCCCGCCACGTCGGCCTGCGCGCCGGGCTGCCGCAGAGCGTGCCGGCGGTCACCGTCAACCGGCTGTGCGGCTCGGGCTTCGAGGCCATCGTGCAGGCGGCGCTGCAGATGCTCGCCGGCGACACCCAGGTGGCGCTGGTGGGCGGCGCCGAGAGCATGTCGCAGGCGCCGCACGTGGCGCGCGGCCTGCGCTTCGGCTTGAGCCTGGGCAAGAGCCCGCTGCTCGAGGACTCGCTCTGGGAGGGCCTCACCGACAGCTTCGTGCACCTGCCGATGGCGATGACCGCGGAGAACCTGGCGGTGCAGTATGCGATCTCGCAGGCGCAGGTGGACGAGTACAGCGTGCTCTCGCAGAGGCGGTTCGCCGCCGCGCAGGAGGCCGGGCGCCTGTCTGCGGAGCTCGCGCCCATCGAGCTGCCCGGCAAGAAGGGCGCGGTGGTCCCGTTCGTCAAGGACGAGCACAACCGGCCGCAGACCACGCTCGAGGGCCTCGCGAAGCTCCCCAAGTCGTTCAAGAAGGACGGCGTGATCCACGCCGGCGCGGCGAGCGGCATCTGCGACGGCGCCGCAGCGCTGGTGCTCGCGACTCGGGCGTACGCCGAGAGGAAGGGCCTGCAGCCGATCGGGCGGCTTGCCGGCTGGGGCGTCTCCGGCTGCGACCCGAGCGTGATGGGCATCGGCCCCGCGCCTGCCATCCGCCGCGCGCTGGACAAGGCGCAGGCGAAGCTCGCCGACTTCGACCTCTTCGAGGTCAACGAGGCGTTCGCGCCACAGTACCTCGCGGTGGAGAAGGAGCTGGGGTTGCCACGCGACCGCACCAACGTCGACGGCGGCGCCATCGCGGTCGGCCACCCGCTCGCGGCCTCCGGCGCGCGCATCACCTCTCACCTGCTCTACGAGCTCGCGCGGCGCGGCGGCAAGCGCGCCATCGGCTCTGCCTGCATCGGAGGCGGGCAGGGCATCGCCGTCCTCGTCGAGGCGGTATAGTCGCCGCAATGCGGCCCTCTGCAGAGCTGCTCTACGACTGGAACGCGGGCGGCCCCGGCGCGCAGGCAGCGGGCCCGCCCGGGAGGCTTTTCGAGGCGGTGGTGCTCGACGAGACGCTACGCGACGGCATCCAGTCCCCCTCGGCGATCGATCCTCCGCTGGAGGCCAAGATCGAGCTGCTGCACCTGCTCGACGAGCTGGGCGTCTACCAGCTCGACGTCGGCCTTCCTGGTGCGGGCGCCCACCAGCGCGCCGCGGTCAAGCGCCTCGCCGAGGAGATCCGGGACGCAAAGCTCTCCATTCGGGCCAACGTCGCCTGCCGCACGGTCGTCTCCGACATCGCGCCCACCGCGGAGATCGTGCAGGAGACGGGCGTGCCGCTCGAGGTCTACGCCTTCATCGGCAGCTCGCCCATCCGCCAGTACGTAGAGGAGTGGGACGTCGCGTTCATCGAGAAGCAGTCGGTGGAGTCGATCCGATTCGCCGTGCGGGAGGGCCTCGCGGTGGCCTACGTCACCGAAGACACCACCCGCTCGCGGCCGGAGCAGCTGCGAAGGCTCTTCCTCAGCGCCATCGAGGCGGGCGCGCGCCGGCTGTGCCTCTGCGACACCGTCGGCCATGCCACGCCCGAGGGGGCCGCGGCGCTGGTGCGCTTCGCCCGCTCGGTGGTGGAGGAGTCGGGCGAGGAGGTCGGCCTCGACTGGCACGGCCACAACGACCGCGGCCTGTCGCTCGCGAACGCGCTCGCGGCCGGCGCAGCCGGGGCCACGCGCCTGCACGGTTGCGGCGCCGGCATCGGGGAGCGGGTGGGCAACACCGCGACCGACCAGCTCCTCTTGAACCTCAAGCTGCTCGGCCATCCCCGCTACGCCGCGCGGGATATGCGGGCGCTGGTGCGCTTCACCGAGACCGCCGCCCGCGCCACCGGCTACGCGTTGCCCATCAACTACCCGCTCGCGGGCAAGGACGCCTTCCGCACCGCCACCGGCGTGCACGCCGCGGCCATCGTCAAGCTCGCGCGCCACGAGATCCCCGCCGATGAGTCGCTCGCCAAGGCCGTGCTCGCCCGCGCCAAGACGGCCTCGCGCACCTTGACCGAGCCGGAGCTCCGGCAGATCGTGCAGGAGTTGCGGTCCGGCGCGCCCTAGCAGCCGGCCGTTCGCGGAGGGGAGGGATGATGAGCGGGCCCGCTTTTTCCGGCATGAAGATCTTCAGCACCACGCTCGCGCGCGACCGCGAGCAGATGGGCGATAACATTACCCGCTGGCTGCACGAGAACCGGGCTCTGGAGGTCGTGGACAAGATCGTGACACAGTCGTCGGACAAGGAGTTCCACTGCCTGACCATCACGCTCTTTTACCGGGAGCGCGCGCGCCCGTGACTGCTTAGGCTACCTGCATGCCCTCGAATCCGTACCGCGCCCGGGGTGGCTCGTTCGGTCCCTTCGGCGGGATCCCGCCGGGTGTGAAGTTCCTGCTGGTCGCGCTGGCGACCCTCTCCATCGGCACCTCGGCGCTCTCGGCGTGGAAGTCGCGCGAGGTGGGCGCGTTTATCGCCCAGCAGCTCTGGTTCCGGCCGGAGGACCTCCTGGGCGGCAAGGTGTGGCAGCTCGCCACCTACACGCTGTTCTCGCCGGACCCGATGGGCCTCATCCTCTCCGCCCTGGTGCTGTGGATGTTCGCCGGGACGCTCGAGCGGCGCTGGGGCACGCGGCGCTTTCTCACCTTCTACTTCTTGTCGGTGGTCCTGGCGGGCCTCCTCACCACCTTGCTGTCCCTCGCGGTGCCTTCGCTGCGCGCCGTTCCCAACGCCGGGAGCTGGACCGCCATCGAGGCGCTCTGCGCCGCGTTCGCGCTCAGCTTCCCCAACGAGCAGATCCTGCTGATGTTCGTTCTTCCCATCCAGGCCAGGTACCTCATCCACATCTCGGTCGCGATCACCGCGCTGTACGCGCTGATGGACGGCCGGGTGCTGCCCTCCGTGACGCCGATGTTCGGGCTGGTCGTCGGCGCGGCGTTGACGAGCCGCGCGGCGCGCCCGCGCCAGTTCCTGCTGCGGATGCGCGTGTGGTGGATCGACCGCAAGTTGCGGGCGCGAAAGATGCGCGTCGTCCGCGGGTTGCCCGACGACGACGACCTGCCGCAGCGGCGCTCGGGGAGCCGCGGGTCCGACGGCTTCCTCCACTGACGCGCTCGGTCGGCGCGACGACACGTTGCCGTTGACGTCACGTCAACGATCATGACCCACGTCAACGACCAACCAACGTCAACGACGAGGACGTCGTCAGCCGTCGCGGACGGATTTGGTGGCATCGCGCGCGACGAAGACTCGCCGCGTGCTGGTGCTGGCGGCGTCGCTGGGCACGAGAAAGAATCCCTTGGGGGCGTCGCCGCTGTCGCGCGTGCCCTCGATGCTGCGTCCGTCGAGGAAGATGACGCGGATGCGCGCGCCGCCGGCTAGCGCGAGCTTCTCGCCGGGCCCCAGCATGAAGAAGACCGCCTTCACCTCGGCGGCCGGCACCTGCACCGCGCTGCGCCCGCCCTGGGGCAGCAGCCGGAAGGAGGAGGCGGACAGGTCCACGTTCCGCACGATGCCGCGGCGGGTGCCTCCCTCGCGCGTGTGCACGGCCACGCGGTGCTCGCCCGGAACCCACAGCTCCCCCGCGCCGGGCGGCGGCGCCTCCGGGCGGATCGGCGTGGTGGCGGTCCCTTCTTCGGAGGGATCGATCGGCACCAGCAGATCTTCGTCGCCGGGCGCGAGCTCCTGTCCAGGCGCGAGCGTCGCCGAGGGCGCCTCGCCCGGAGCGAACGCCGGCCCCGGCGCCGCGTCGGGTTCCATCGGATCGTAGGCGCCGTTCAGCGGGGCCCAGGCCGGGGCGGCCGGGGGCGTCGCTGCGGGGGCGGTCCAGTCTTCGGCAGGCGCCGCGGCTCGCGCCGGAGCGGGTGGGGGGACGACCCACTCCGCGTTGCCCTGTCTGGCGACGCCGGGGGCGCTCGCGGCCGAGTGCGTGCCCCAGCCGCTCAGGTCCACCGACGCCGCCTGGGGGACGGGCACCGTCCACTCCTCGATGACCGGCACAGGTGGTGGCGCAGCGCGGCCGGGGGGAGGCCCAGCGGGGGCACGGGCGGGCGCAGCGGGGACCGCGGGAGCCACCGTCGGGGCAACTAGAGGAAGGGCCGCTTGCCGTGGCACGAGCGGCTGTGGGGCCGGCAGGCCGCTCGCCCGCAGCGGCCCCCGCAGTCCCTCCGACCAGTCCCCAGCCAGCGGGTCGGCGGCCGGCGCCTGCGCGGCGGGCCTCGCTGGACGCTGGCCTGCGGAGGGGGGATCTAGAGGCTGTTCGGCCGGGCCGGGCATGCGCTTCAAGATAGCAGAACCCTCCCGCCCGGCAGGAATCGGCCTCCCGCCTCCCCAAGGCCGCGCGTCGATCCCCTGCGGGTGTTAGCATCGCTCCCTCGCCGAGGGAGCCGATGTCGCTGGTCCAGATCGGAAAGCGCCGGAACGCTGGCGCCCGCGCACCGGAGCGCCCAGGCGCGGAGGCGTTCCTGCCGGTGAGCCTCGAGGCGGCGCGAGGGCGCGGCTGGGACGAGCTGGACGTCGTCCTCGTCAACGGCGACGCCTACGTGGATCACCCCACCTTCGGCGTTCCGCTGATCGGCCGCCTGCTCGCCTCGCGCGGCTTTCGCGTCGGGATCGTCTCGCAGCCCGAGTGGAGCGAGTCGGCCGGCCTGAAGGACTTCGACGCCTGCGGCCGCCCGCGCCTGTTCTTCGGCGTCTCCAGCGGCAACATGGACTCGATGGTCAATCACTACACCGCCGCGCGCAAGCGGCGCTCCTCCGACGCCTACACGCCGGACGCGGCGCCTGGGAGGCGTCCCGACTACGCCGCCGCGGTCTACGCGCGCAGGCTGAAGAAGCTCTATCCGGACGTTCCGGTGGTGATCGGCGGCGTCGAGGCCTCGCTGCGCAGGCTCGCTCACTACGATTACTGGAGCGACCGCGTCCGGCATTCGATCCTGATCGACTGTCCCGCCGACGTCCTGGTCTACGGAATGGGCGAATCGCCCATCGTGGAGATCGCCCGTCGGCTCGCCTCCGGCGAGGACATCTCCGGCCTCACCGACGTGCGCGGCACCGCCGTGCGCTTCCGCCGCGACGCAGAGGAGTCGTGGCGCTACCTGGTCGGCGAGCGCGATCGCGCAGAGATCTGGCTCCCCTCGTACGAGGAGATCACCGCCGACCGCAAGGTGTATGCGGAGTTCTCGCGCCTCTATCACCTCGAGCACAACCCGGACAACGCGCGCATCCTCGTGCAGCCGCACGGACGGCAGCTCGTCTGGGTCAATCCGCCCGCGCCGCCGCCGACCACCGAGGTGATCGACGCCGAATATGAGCTGCCCTTCACCCGCGTGCCGCACCCGCTGTACGGCGCGGCGAAGATCCCCGCCTGGGAGCAGATCCGCTTCTCGGTGACCATCATGCGCGGCTGCGCGGCGGGCTGCAGCTTCTGCTGCATCACCGAGCACCAGGGCCGCGACGTCGTCTCGCGCAGCGAGGCCTCGGTGCTGCGCGAGATCGAATCGCTCGCCGACGTGCCCGGCTGGACCGGCGTGGTCAGCGACATCGGCGGCGCTACCGCCAACATGTGGCACATGGTCTGCACCGACGACGAGTGGCACCGCGCTTGCCGCAGGGCCTCGTGCATCTACCCCACCGTCTGCGAGAAGTTCGGCACCGACCATGGACCGCGAGCTGGTGGCGAACCACGTCGGCGGCCACCTCAAGATTGCGCCAGAGCACATCTCGCCCAACGTCGTGCGAGTGATGAAGAAGCCGGGCAAGGAGCAGTTCGAGCGCTTCCGCGAGCTGTTCGACCGCTATTCGGCGGAGGCCGGCAAGGAGCAGTACCTGATCCCCTATTTCATCTCCGGCCATCCCGGCTGCGAGGTGAAGGACATGGTGGAGATCTCCGACTACCTCGCCGAGAACGGCTGGCGGCCCCAACAAGTCCAGGACTTCACGCCCACGCCGATGACGCTCGCCACCGACATGTATTATTCGGGATATCACCCGAATACGGGCAAACCGGTGCATATCCCCAAGGATCCCGACGAGAAGGCGATGCAGCGCGCGCTTCTGCAGCCGCACCTTGCCGAGTATCGCGAGACCGCGGCCCGCGGCCGCAAGCTCGCCGGAGCGGGCCCGCGGCCGCAGCGCAAGCGGGCGGCGCGGCCGGCCGCGGGGCGCGTGTCGCCGAGCGACGCGTTCGAGGACTGAAACGCCCGCTCCTCGGGGAGGGAGGAGTCGATCCCGATGGCCCCCTATTTCGCGGCCGCGGGCGCGCGCGAGGGCATCTTCTCCTCCAGCTCCTCGATGCTGCGCGGCCAGTCCGATTTGAGCAGGCGGGCAAGCGAACGATCCGACAGAAGCCTTCCCTCCGTCTGGCAACGGGGGCAGTAGTTGGTCTCGTTGTCGGCGTAGGCGATCCGCTGCACCGCGGTCCCGCAGACCGGGCAGGGCTTTCGGTACTTGCCGTGCACCGCCATCTGCGGCCGGAAGGCGGTCACCTTCTCGGGAAACTTCCCCGCTGACTCCTCCCGCAGCCGCTGCGTCCACTCGGTGATGACCCGTTGGGTCGCCTCGTGTAGCCGTGCGATCTCGACGTCGTCGAGCTTGCGGGTGAGCTGCGCGGGCGACAGCCGGGCGCGGTGCAGGATCTCGTCGGAGTAGGCGTTGCCGATGCCGGAGAAGAGCGTCGGGTCGGTGAGCGCACGCTTGAGCGTGTGGTTCTCGGAGACGAGCGCGGCGCGGAACGCGGGCAGGCTGGCCTCGAGCGGTTCGATTCCGCCCCGGTCCATCGCGCGCAGCGCTTCCTCTCCGGCCAAGAGGTGGATCGACGCGCGCTTCTTCGTCGCCGCCTCGGTGAGGATCAGCGTCCCAGCGGGAAAATCGAAGGCGGCGAGGCCCAGCTTGCCGGGGATCTTCGCGTCTGCCGCAAGCCAGCGGAACCGCCCGGCGATCATCAAGTGCATGACCAGGAAGAGATCGCCGCCCGGGGCGGCGGAGCTCTCGCCGGACGCGAGCCGAAGCACGATGCGCTTGCCGAGGCGCTCGATCCCCGCGACGCGCCTTCCCTCCGCGGCCCGCAGCGGCGGCTCGAACGTGCGCAGGACGAAGGGGCTCGACAGCCGAGCCTTGAGCAGCGGCTGTCCGAGCGTCCGCTCGCGCAGCGCCTCGATGTAGACGGTGACGTCGGGCAGCTCGGGCACGGGCTTGAAGTTTAGCAGGGGGCTAGGGACCGCGGCTGCCGTGCATCTCGACCAACTCGAAGACGTAGCCTTCCGGGTCCTCGAAGTCGCGCGCGCGGCCCTCGGGGATGTCGTGGGGAGGGCCGAGCGCGCGGGCGCCGTTCCGCTCCAAAAGCGCGCCCACCTCGTCGAGGTCGAGCACGCGCACGCCGAGCACCGGGCCGCCTCGGTCGTAGCCGCGCCTCTCCAGCGCCGGCGGGTGGAAGACGGGATGCAGCGCGAGCAAAAGCCCCGGACGCAGCTCGAGCTCCACCCAGCCCGGGGAAGCCGACCTCTCGGGAAGGCCGACCACGTCGCGCCAGAAGGTCCGCGCCCGCTCGAGGTCGGAAGTCTGAAGGGAGATCCAGCAGAGCTCGTTCATGGGGCCTCCGCTTCTACTACCATCGCGCGACCCGCGGCGGCGCGAACCGCTCAAATCGCTCACGCATCCGATGCGCGGCGGCTGCGCGGATGCGGAGCAGCGGAGCTCCGCAAAGGTGCCGGCGGAGGCCCTCATGAAGGTCGTCATCGGCGGCGCGAGCGGGCTCATCGGCAGGCGCCTGGTCGCGCGGCTGCGCGCGCGCGGCGACGAGGTGGTGGCGCTGGTGCGCCGCAGGGATCCGGCGGCGCAGTGGGCGCGGGGAGCACGCCTCGAAGAGTGGGACGGCAAGTCGCAGGGCACCTGGTGTCTTCAAGTAAACGGCGCCGACGCGGTGGTAAACCTGGCCGGCGCCAGCGTCGCGGGCAAGCGCTGGAGCGCGGCCTGGAAGCAGGAGATCCTCGAGTCGCGCATCGACTCCACCTCCGCGCTGGTGCAGGCGATGGCCGCGGCCGCGCGCAAGCCGCGCGCCTTCGTCAGCGGCAGCGCGGTCGGCTACTACGGCCCGCGCGGCGACGAGCCGCTCGACGAGAGCGCCACAGGCGGCGGCGACTTCCTGGCCTCGGTCTGCCGCCGCTGGGAGGCCGAGGCGCGCAAGGCCGAGCCGCTCGGTGTCCGCGTGGTGCTGGTGCGCACCGGCGTCGTGCTCGCGAAGGAGGGGGGTGCGCTTGCGCAGATGCTCCCGCCGTTCCAGGCGTTCGTCGGCGGCCCGATCGGCAGCGGCAAGCAGTGGTTCCCCTGGATCCACATCGACGACGAGGTCTCGCTCTTCGCCTGGGCGCTGGACGCGGACGTCAGAGGTCCGCTCAACGCCGCCGCGCCGGGCGCGCAGACGATGGAGCAGTTCTGCAAGGCGCTGGGCCGCGCGCTCCACCGGCCCTCGTGGGCGAAGGTGCCGGCGGCGGCGCTGCGCGTCCTCCTCGGCGAGTTCGCCACCGTGCTCACCTCGGGCCAGCGCGCGGTCCCGGCCAGGGCCACGCAGGCCGGCTTCCGCTTCCGCTTCGAAGGCAGCGACGCCGCGCTCGAGGATCTCCTCGGAGCGGGTGAGTCAAGCGGCAAATCGGCTTGACGCGGGCGCACCGGATCGCATGAATGCGGCATGGCCAGAGACTTCACGCATCTGCATCTGCACACTCTCTACAGCCTGCTCGACGGAGCCATCCGGCTGCCCGATCTGATGGCTTCCTGCGCCCAGGGCGGCATGAAGTCGGTGGCCGTCACCGACCACGGCAACATGTTCGGCGTGGTCAACTTCTACCAGGAGGCGAAGAAGCACGGGATCAAGCCCATCATCGGCCTCGAGGCCTACGTCGCCGGCGACAAGGGGCGCGCCGACAGGTCGCAGCGCATCGGCAACCACCTCGTGCTCCTGGCGATGAACGACGCCGGCTACCGCAACCTCCGCTACCTCTCCACCAAGTCGTTCACCGAGGGCTTCTATTACGACCCGCGCGTCGACAAGGATCTCCTGCGCGGGCACAACGAGGGCATCATCGCGCTGACCGCGTGCATGGCGGGCGCGGTGCCCAAGGCGTTGCGCCGCGGCGACCGCGACGAGGCCCGCCGCGAGGCGCTGGAGCTGAAGGAGATCTTCCAGGACCGGCTCTATCTGGAGATCCAGTCCAACGCGCTCAAGGAGCAACTCCCGGTCAACCACGGCCTCTGCGAGCTGTCGCGCGACCTGGGCATTCCGCTCGTGGCCACCGCCGACAGCCACTACGTGCGCCGCGAAGACGCCAAGGCGCACGAGGTGCTGATGGCCATCGCCTCCGGGAAGACGTTCGACGACCCGCGGCGGCTGCGCCACGACACCGAGGAGCTCTACATCAAGAGCCCCAACGACATGTACGCCGCCGCGGAGGCGACCACCGGCGTGGGGGCGGAGTGGCGCGAGGCGGTCAACAACTCGCACCTGATCGCGCAGCGCTGCAACGTCGAGATCAACCTGAAGGACAAGTTCCTCCCCAAGTTCCAGGTCCCCGAGGGCGAGTCGCTCGACAGCTACATCGCGCGCAAGGCGCGCGAGGGCCTGGACCGCCGCTTCCGGGAGCTGCCGTATCTCGACCGGATCAAGCCCGACGACTATCGGGAGCGGCTGGAGCGCGAGCTGGGCGTGATCCAGAAGATGGGGTTCTCGGGCTACTTCCTCATCGTGCAGGACTTCATCAACTGGGCCAAATCGCGCGGCATCCCGGTGGGCCCGGGCCGCGGCTCGGGCGCGGGCTCGCTGGTCGCGTACGCGCTGCGCATCACCGACATCGATCCGCTGCCGTACAACCTGCTCTTCGAGCGCTTCCTCAATCCAGAGCGCGTCTCGATGCCCGACTTCGACGTCGACTTCTGCCAGGACCGCCGCGGCGAAGTGATCGACTACGTCACGCAGAAGTACGGCCGCGACAACGTGGCCCAGATCATCACCTACGGCGCGCTCTCGGCGAAGAGCGCGATCAAGGACGTGGCGCGGGTGATGGGTCTGCCCTTCGCCGAGGTGAACGAGCTGACGCGCAACATCCCCAACCTGATCGACGGCCACCCGGCCACCATCGAGAAGGCGCTGGAGGTGGAGCCGAAGCTCACCCAGATCCAGGAGCAGAAGCCGATCTTCAAGACCATCATCGAGTACGCGCGCGCTCTCGAGGGGCTCACGCGCTCGACCGGCATGCACGCCGCCGGCGTGGTCATCGGCGAGAAGCCGCTCTGGGAGTACGTGCCGCTCTGCAGGGGCCAGAATGGCGAGTTGGTCACGCAGTTCGCCAAGGACGAGGTGGAGCAGGCCGGGCTGATCAAGTTCGACTTCCTCGGCCTCAAGACGCTCACCGTGATCAGCGACGCGGTGCACTTGATCAACCGCAGCAGCGGGTCCGACACTAGGCTCGACATCGCGCTCCTGCCGCTCGACGACAAGAAGACCTACGACCTGATCTCCCGCGGCGACACCGCCGGCATCTTCCAGATGGAGTCGAGCGGCTTCACCGAGATGGTGAAGAAGCTCCGCCCCTCGGTCTTCGAGGACATCATCGCCGCCGGCGCGCTCTACCGGCCCGGGCCGCTCGACTCCGGGATGGTGGACGTCTTCATCAACCGCAAGCACGGCCGGGAGCGCGTCTCCTATCCGCACCCGCAGCTGGAGGGCATCCTCAAGGACACCTACGGCGTGATCGTCTACCAGGAGCAGGTGATGCAGATCGCGCAGGTGCTGGGCGGCTACTCGCTCGGCCGCGCCGACCTGCTCCGCCGCGCGATGGGAAAGAAGAAGGCCGAGGTGATGGCCCAGGAGCGCTCCGGCTTCCTCGAGGGCTGCGCGAAGAACGGGGTCGAGCCCCGGGTCGCGAACGACATCTTCGACCTGATGGAGAAGTTTGCCGAGTATGGCTTCAACAAATCGCATTCGGCGGCCTACGGCCTCGTCACCTACCAGACCGCCTACCTCAAGGCGCACTACCCGGTGGAGTTCATGGCCGCGCTGCTCACCAGCGAGAAGGACGCAACCGACAAGGTGGTGGCCCACATCGCCGAGGCGCGCGCCGACGGCATCACCGTGCTGCCGCCCGACGCGAACGATTCCGATCTCGCCTTCGGCGTTTCGCCGAACCCGAAGTATTTGCCGGAAGCGAAGAAGGGGGTGAAGTCGTACGCGCAGCTCATCCGCTTCGGGCTGGGCGCGATCAAGGGCGTGGGGGAGAACTCCATCGAGGGAATCCTCGCCGCGCGCAAGACGCCGTTCGCTGGGCTGTTCGACTTCTGCTCGCGCATCGACACCAAGCGCATCAACCGCAAGACGGTGGAGGCGCTGGTCTCGGCCGGCGCGTTCGACTTCACCAGCAAGCCGCGCAAGGCTCTCTGGGACGCGATCGAGGCGGCGCTTGCGCAGGGCTCCGCCGCGCAGAAGGACCGCGACTCGGGCCAGTTTGGGCTCTTCGGCGCGCCGCAGCGAAAGCCGAAAGCCGCGGAGGCAGAGGGCGCCGCGCTCGCAGCGCAGGGGCAGATCGACGAGCGCGTCTTCGGGAAGGAGGAGTGGTCCGAGCGCGAGAGGCTCGCCAAGGAGAAGGAGGCGCTCGGCTTCTACATCACCGGCCATCCCCTTGCCCCCTACGAACAGGACGTCAAGCGGTATGGAACGCACACCTGCGCTTCGCTCGCCTCGGCCAAAGGCTACGAGAAGGTCGCCGTGGCGGGCATCGTGGCCGGCTGGCGCGAGCGCATCACCAAGACCGGAAAGCGGATCGCCTTCGCGGCGCTCGAGGACCTCACCGGCACGCGCGACCTGGTGATCTACGAGGACGTGGTGCAGAAGCACGAGGCGCTGCTCAAGGGCGACGAGCCGGTGCTGATCAAGGGCATGGTGCGGCTGGCCGAGAAGTTCGGGCAGGAGGCGCAACAGGCGGAGGCCAGCGAGCCCTCGCCCGAGATCAAGGTCGACGAGGTGCAGCGGCTCGCCGACGTGCGCGCGGCCCGCAGCACCCGGGTGGAGATCCGGGTCGCCGCCGACGCGGCCACGCCGGAGCGGCTGGGCGAGTTGAAGGCGCTCCTCGGCAAGCACCCGGGGAACTGCGCCGCCAGCGTGACGCTCGTCCAGACCGGAACCGCCGAGACGCGCATCGCGCTCAGAGGCTCCAAGGTGGCGCCCGACGACGAGCTGTTCGCCGCCGTCGACCGCCTCTTCGGCGCCAAGGTCTGTGCCGTCCGCTGAGCGAAGCGCGCCGCCGGCCGATCGACTCAGTTGAGCGCCGCCGTCACTGCTTGCCGACGGGGGGAACCGCGCCCTCGTCGAGCGAGGTGGGATCGCCGGCGCGCAGCCGCACCGCCGCGTCCACCTCTGCGGTCAGGTAGTCGTCCTGCGCCAGGTACTTCCAGCGAACGGGGAACGGGCTCTGGCGCGCGTCCTGCGCGCCGTCGAGCTGCGTCTTGAAGAGCGCGAGGTCCAGCGTCAAGCTCGGCTGCGTGTCCAGGAAGCGTTCGACTATGGCCTGGACCGCGGCAGGATCGGCCCCTGCCGCCGCGAGTTGCGCCGGGGTCACCTCTACACGCTCGGGGAGCTCGGCCGCGGCGGCATTTGCCGCCGAGCGCAGCTCGTCCATCGCCGCCGCGGCTCGAGGCTGCGCGTCGCGCGTGCGGGCGTCGCCCCAGGCCAGCTCGAGGTAGCGCGGCCAGCGGCCCAGCGCGCGGTAGTCGTCCGCCACGAGCCCCAGGCGCGAGTGCAAGCGGATCTGGCGGAAGACCTTTCCGAGTGCGCCCTCGGAGTCCTCCGGCACCAGCTCGACCGCGTCCATGTCCTGCGGAACCCCGCGCGGCACACGCTGCATCGCGCGGCCCGAGGCCTTGTCGGGCGCGCCGCCGCCGCAGGCGCCGCGCAGGCCCTCGCGCAACACCGACGCGGCCAGGAGCAACTTGGCGTTCTGGTAGTGGAAGATGTTCACCTGGCCGCGGATCTCGTCGATCTGGTCGGCGTCGTAGCCGGCCCACCCGAGCTGCGTCTCGATCAGCGGGCAACCCAGGTCGACGGCCGCCTGCGCCGCGCGGGCGCGCAGGTCGTCGGCGGCCTCCTCGAAGGCGCGCAGCCGGACCGAGGGCCGCAGCGCCTGCCAGCAGGGCAGAAGCGCCTTCTGCGCCGCCAGCGCGCGGAACAGCATCGGCACCCGCGGCACCCGCAGCTTCCGCACGATCAGCTCGAAGGCCTCCACGCTCACCCGATCGGCCATCGTCTCCTCGAGAAGCGCCAACCTCGCGGCCATTCGCTCTGCCGCCTGCTTGCGGGACCGGACAGGAAGCTTCTCCACCTTGGGCCGATCTCCGATCTTTCCGCCCGCTGCTCTCGTCACCAAAGGCCCCCTGCATGCCGATGCGCCGGCCCGCCACGGAACAGGGTAATTCCTTCCCCCGGGCGCGGCAGAGGCGCGTGTCGCTCTGTTGCAACTCTTGTCGCGGCGGATCCCATTCCCGGCGGCCTGGATTCGTCCCGCCCCCGCCGTTTGCTTGACCCACGCCCCGGCGGAGGCCAGTCTCCGGCGCCGCATGGTTACCCTCGCCGACGTCCAGGCCGCGCGGGAGCGCATCCGCGCGCTCGTCTCGCTCACACCCTGCCCCCTCGCCGACAACTTCACCGAGCTCTGCGGCGCGCAGGTCCACTTCAAGCTCGAGATGCTGCAACGCACCGGGTCGTTCAAGGAGCGGGGCGCGGCCAACAAGCTGGCGCTGCTCACGCCGCAGGAGCGAAAGCGGGGCGTGGTGGCGGCGAGCGCGGGCAACCACGCCCAGGGCGTCGCGGTGAACGCGCAGCGGCTCGGCATCCGCGCCACCATCGTGATGCCGGAGAGCACGCCGCTCATCAAGGTGCAGGCGACGCGGAAGTTCGGCGCCGAGGTGGTGCTGCACGGCGCCTTCGTGGCCGACGCCTTCGCCGAGGCCCGCCGCCTGGAGAAGGAGAGGGACTACGTCTTCGTCCACGCCTACGACGACGACGCGGTGATCGCCGGCCAGGGCACCTGCGCGCTGGAGATCCTCGAGCAGGTGCCCGACGTGGACGTGGTGGTGGCCTCGGTCGGCGGCGGCGGTTGGTTGGGCGGCATGGCGCTGACGCTCAAGGCGCTGAAGCCTTCGGTGCGGGTGATCGGCGTCGAGTCGGCGGCGGTGCCCAAGATGCGCGCCGCGCGCGAGGCGGGCAAACCGGTGACCATCGCCCCTGCCAATACGCTCGCGGACGGTATCGCGGTGCAATGCGCTGGCGAGCGGACCTTCCCCCTCTTCCAGAAGTACGTGGACGAGCTGGTGACGGTGGACGACGAGGAAGTGGCCAACGCCATCCTGGCGCTGATCGAGAAGGAGAAGGACGTCAACTTGCTGGCGCGCATCATCGAGCGCGGGCTGGTGAAGGAGGGGCGGCGCGTCATGCTGGCGCTGCGGGTCCCCGACCGGCCCGGCGCGCTGGCGTCGGTGCTGTCGGTGCTCGCTGCGGAGCGCGCCAACGTGCTGGAAGTCCATCACAACCGCGCCTTCATGCAGGGCCCCATCGGCGACACCGAGGTCGAGTTGACGCTGGACACCCGCGGCTCCGATCACGTGGCCGCGCTCTGCGCCGTGCTGCGCGAGAAGGGGTACGCGGTCACCGACGTGACCGCCCGTGGGACGAGGTAGCGCAACGCGCCGCCGCCAGGAATCGTCGGTCTCGGCGCAAGGTTCCTTGTAGGCGCGGCCGTCGCTAGCTATCCTCGGGACGGCCGCTCGCGCTCGCTCGCTTTCCCGCTCCTACCAAGGGCAGAAGAAGACGCCATGCGAAAGTCCGTTCGCCGTCTGGCAATCGTCCCCGCATCCCTGCTGCTCGCCCTCCTGTCCCTGGCGGGAGACCACGCCCCCTGGGCGCTGCGGCACTTACGCGCGGGCGATGCCCGCGCCGCGGTCGATCCGACCAAGGACAAATACGACCTCGCCAGCCTGGACACCTTCCGCAAGTCGGTGGTCCAGATCAAGGACAACTACGTCGACCCCAGCCGCATCCAGCCGAAGGAGATGTTCGTCGCGGCGCTGGAAGCGGTCGAGCGGCAGGTCGCCGAGGTGATGGTCGAGACCGGCGGGCAGGGCTGCGTGGACAGCCTCGCCGTCCGCGAGCCGGGCACCGCAGCGCCAGCGCAGTCGGTCGCTTGCCGGAGCGCCGACGCCAAGGTGCCCGATGGGTTCGCCCGGGTCACCGTCGGCAACCGGACGCGCGACTTCGACTACCGCGATCTCGACTCCATCTGGCAGATCCCGCTCAAGATGCGCGAGGTGTTCACCTTCGTGAAGGAGAACCTGGTCACCCGCACCGACCAGCGCGACATCGAGTACGCCGCCGTCAACGGCATGCTCTCCACGCTCGACCCGCATAGCTGGCTGCTCAAGCCCGACCTCTACAAAGAGATGAAGGTCCAGACCCGGGGCGAGTTCGGCGGCCTCGGCTTCGTCATCTCCATGCGCGAGGACCGGCTGACGGTGATGAAGGTGCTCAAGAACACGCCGGCCAACAAGGCCGGTATCCGCAAGGGCGACGTCATCACCCAGATCGACAACGACTCCACCGTCAGCATGGACCTGCAGGAGGCGGTGGACCGGATGCGCGGCAAGCCCGGCACCAAGGTCTCCATCTACGTGCAGCACAAGGGCGCCGACTCGAAGCGCCTCGACCTGCAGCGCGCGCTGGTCACCTACGAGACGGTGCTGAGCAAACTGCTCGACAACGGCGTCGGCTACGTGCGCCTGTCCGGCTTCTCCGGGACCACCGCGCGGGACATGAACAAGGCCATCGAGGCGATGAAGTCGCAGAACGGCGGCTCGCTCAAGGGCCTGGTGCTGGACCTGCGCGGCAACCCGGGCGGCCTGCTCGAGCAGGCCATCCAGGTCTCCGACGCCTTCCTCGACGAGGGCACCATCGTCACCACCGTGGGCGTGAACGGCACCCTGCGCGAGCCCAAGCTGGCGCGCAACGACGGGCACGAGAAGGACTTCCCCATGGCGGTGCTGATCAGCTCCGAGAGCGCCTCGGCCAGCGAGATCGTCGCCGGCGCGCTGAAGAACCTGAATCGGGCGGTCATCGTCGGGCGGCAGAGCTTCGGCAAGGGCAGCGTGCAGCTCCTCTACGACTTCAAGGACCGCGAGTCGGGCGACGAGAGCGCGCTCAAGCTCACCATTGCGCAGTACCTGACGCCCGGCGACATCTCCATCCAGGAGGTGGGCATCACCCCGGACATCGAGCTGGTGCCGGCCCGCATCCTCAAGGACCGCATCGATCTGTTCGCGCCGCCCAAGACTTTCCGCGAGGCGGACTACGACAAGCACTTCTTCAACTCCTTCGCCCACGACGAGGAGGGCGCGAAGGCGGCGCGGCTGCGCGCGACCAGCAAGCCGGCCGACACGCTGCGCTTCCTCAAGGAGGAGACCGCGAAGGAGAGGAAGAACCGCGAGGCCCTCGAGGCCGGCCAGCTGCCCGACGACGACGTCGACTCCGACGATCCCTCCGACGAGGACGGCGTCACCCTCGACTACCAGATCGAGTTCTGCCGCGACCTGCTCGCGCAGGCGAAGAGCACCAACCGCCTCGAGCAGCTCCAGCAGATGAAGCCGTACGTCGAGCAGCGCCGCAGCCAGGAGCAGGAGAAGGTGAAGAAGGCGCTGGAGGCGATGGGCTTGAACTGGGCCCCGCCCGCCGACAAGTCCGAGCAGGGCGAGGGCAGGAATACCGGCCGCGTCACCGCCGAAGTGCGGGCGCCGCGCACCACTGCTGGTGGGACGATGGAGCTCACCCTCACCGCCCACAACACCGGCAAGGCGCCGCTCTACCGCGTGCGCGCGTTCACCAAGTCCGACAACGGCGTGCTCGACCGGCGCGAGTTCGTCTTCGGCAAGCTGGACCCCGGCGAGAAGCGAAGCTGGACGGTGCCGGTGAAGATCCCGCGCTACATGCCCTCGCGCCGCGACGACCTCCTCATCAAGTGGGACGACGACTCGGGCGTGGCCGTCGACGACCTGCACGCCGAGACCGACATCGCCGAGCTGCCGCGGCCCACCTTCGCCTGGTCGATGCAGCTCATGACCCCGAGCGGCGCCGCGCCCTCCGACGGGTTGCTCCACCGCGGCGAGCAGGTGGAGCTGGTCGTCGACGTGAAGAACACCGGCGCCGGCCAGGCCTGGGACGCCTATGCGGCCCTCAAGAACCTCGCCGAGGACAAGATCAACGTGAAGAAGGGCCGCACCAAGCTGGGTCCCATCAAGGTCGGTGAGACCCGCACCGCCACGTTCCTGCTCGAGGTCAAGAAGGGCGTGGAGGAGGCGCCGGTGCCGGTGCGGCTCGAGATCGGCGACAAGGAGCTGTGGGAAGGGCAGAAGGAGAAGGTCTTGCTGCCGGTGGGCGCCCCCGTCCCCTCTTCCCCCTCGGCGAACGCGGTGAGGGTGCAGGTGGACACTGCGGTGCTCGCCTCGGCGGTGGAGAGCGCGGGCAAGGTGGCGACCGTGAAGAAGGGCGCCGTGCTCGCGGCCAAGGGCAAGGTGGGTGCCTTCTATCGCGTCGAGTGGGAGAAGGGCCGGATTGGCTTTTTGCCCGCCGGTGCCGCCAAGGAGGCGCCCAAGGCGAAGCCCACGCCGCGCCTCGTCTCGAGCGTCGTGCAGCGCGAGCCGCCGTCCATCCGTCTCGCCAACCTGGACACCAGCCGCGGCGGGCTTGAGGTCGACTCGGACAAGTTCACGCTGAACGGCGTGGCCGGCGACTCGAACGGCATGCGCGACCTGCAGATCTTCGTGCAGCACGACAGCGACTACCGGAAGGTCTTCTTCAAGACCGCGCGAAAGGCGGGAGATCTCCAATCGCTCGCGAAGCCCGTGCAGCTCGACTTCAGCGCGGAGCTGCCTCTCAAGCCGGGCAACAACACGGTGTTCCTCATCGCCCGCGAGGACGACGACCTGCAGACGCAGCGCACGCTGGTCATCCACCGCAGGCAGCCCGCGCTCGCCCAGAAGCAGCGCGCCCAGCGCTAACCAAGCGGGGAGTCCGGCGCGTCGCGTTGGCCGAGCGGGGAGTCCGGCGGAGCGGACGGGCACGCGACACTTTCCTCGCGCCGCGCCTCGCGTCGGACAAGCGGGGAGTCCGGCGGAGCGGACGGGCACGCGACACTTTCCTCGCGCCGCGCCTCGCGTCGGACAAGCTCGCCGCGCAAGGGCGCGGCGACTAGCGAGTCGCGTCGCGAGGAAAGCTGCTCGCGTAACCTGCGCCGCAGACTCCGGACTCGCCCTTGCGGGCCGCAGCCTGCGGGGAGGCAGGGGCGACGTGGGCTCCGCTGCTCCTGCGGCGGAGCTGGGCGAGGCTGCCTGCCGCGAGGTTGGCCACGTGGGCGGGGTGCGGCCTGAGGGGAGGCAGCGGCTAGCTGCGGATCTGCAGGACCACCCGGAAGCGGGCCTTGTTGCCCAGCATCCGCTCGTAGGCCGCTTGGGCCTTCTCCAGCGGGAACACCTCGTTGCGCGAGGCGACGCCCATGAGCGCACTGAAGGCGAGCGTGTCCTCGGAGTCCTTCGACGTGCCGCCCGGCCAGCCCTGCAGCCGCTTGCGCCCGACGATGAGCTGGAAGGGGGTCACCTGGATGGGCTCGGCGGCGGCGCCGACCACCAGCAGGGTGCCGTTGCGCGCGAGGCCGTCGACGAGCTTGCCGATGAGTTGCGCGCTGGGTGCGGTGGCAAGGATGACGCGCGCGCCGCCGAGCTTCTGCAGCGCAGCCGCGGGGTCGCCCTTGTCCGAGTCGATGTACTCGTGCGCGCCGAATTCGAGAGCGAGCGAGCGCTTGTCCTCGCCGCGCGAGATGGCGACGGTGCGGAAGCCGAGCTTGCGCGCGTACTGGATGCCGAGGTGGCCGAGGCCGCCGATGGCCTGCACCGCGACGAGATCGCCCGCGCGCGCGCCGCTGTTCCGCAGGGAGTTGAAGGTGGTGACGCCCGCGCAGAGGAGCGGCGCGGCGGCGACGGAGTCGAGCGCGTCGGGAACCGCGGCGAGCGCCTCCTGCGGCGCGACCATGTACTCGGCGTAGCCGCCGTCGTAGCTGAAGCCGCAGATGAGGCCCCTCGCGCAGAGGATGAAGTCGCCGCTGCGGCACGCGTCGCAGACGCCGCAATGGCCGCCGTGCCAGCCCACGCCGGCCCGCTGGCCCTGCTTCCAGGAGGTGACGCCCTCGCCGAGCGCGTCGATGCGGCCGACGACTTCGTGGCCGGTCACCCGCGGGTAGACGACGCCGGGGTACAGGCCCTCCTTGACGAACCGGTCCGAGTGGCAGATTCCACACGCCTCCACTGCGATGCGGACCTGGCCTCTTGCTGCCTCGGGGATCGGCCGCTCGACCAGCTTGAATGGCGAGCCGGGTTTCGTGACCTCGACGGCCCTCATCGTCTTCGCCATGTGGACCACTCCTGTTGGGGTTTGCTGGCTCCGATGCCGGGCGCAGCGCAACGGCGCGGGCGTGGACAAGCCGGAGGCAGCGGCGGAGGTGGGCGCCGCTGCTCTAGCGGCGGAGCTAGACGATGCTGGATGCTGTGAGGGTCAACAGTCGGGTGCGGTGCATTGCACGTAGGCGGCGCCCTTGAGCGCGTCGCGGACCGCCGCTTCCACCAGCGGCCCGGTGATGCGGCTCCATGCCGCCGCGCGCGCCTGCTCGCGGTCGCTCCGGTGGATGCCGCGCACCAGCTGGACGCGGCCTTCCCCCTCGCCGCCGCCGGCGCAGGCCCGGGAGTGCACCCGGATTGCCACCTCGCACCGCTCGCCCGGGCTGCCCTCGCCGCAGACCTCCTCCGGCTCGAACACCAGCTCGGTCGTATCCTGCGCCGCCCACTCGCTCGCGTCCTCGCAGCGCAGGCCTTCGACGGCGCGCAGCCCCAGCTTGCGCACTGAGCCTACCGCGAGGTTGCGCAGCTGCCGCGAGCCGCCCTCGACGCGCACCTCGATCACCCGCCGGGTGTGCGCGTCCGCCTCGGCGGCGACCAGCGCGTTGCGGCGCTTCTGAAAGCTCGCTTCGTCCGGGGCGGGGTGGCCGAGCACCGTGCGGCGCAGCGCGAACGAGGCGTCGAGCTTGGGGCGCAGCCTGTCGGCTTCCGCGGCGGCGACCGCGAAGTCGCCCGGCTTCTGCCGCTCGCGCGCGAGCAGCGCGCGCTCGGTGAGCGCGGCGAAGCTCGCCGCCTCCTGCTGGACGTCGCGGGCGAGCACGGCGTCGGCCTGGGCGCGGTCGAGCGCTGCCAGCGCATGGAAGACGCCGCCCAGCTGTTCGCGATCGACGATTCGGATCAGCTCGCCGTGGGCAAACCGCGAGCCGATTCGCTCCATCACTCGCGCCTTGGCCCGCGCCTCCGCTTCGGCGGCGCTGGACTCCGACCTCCCCGCCTCGGCGATGAAGGCCGCACGCCAGTAGCGAGGATGATCGGCGCTCCCGGTGAGCCAGCCTGGCTGCTGGGTCTGTGGTGTCGCGCAGGCGCAGATGACGGCGAGCAAAAGGAGCAGGGTGCGAGCAGGCTGCGAGAGCATGCGCATGGGTCGAGGTGCCGCCTTCCGTGCGGGAGCCCGCGGCAGCGCACGCTCCTCTCTTCGAGGCTAGATGCCGCGGCCGGCGCGAGTCAACGGGGGTTGACCGCCCTCTCCGGCGCGCCATACCCTCGACCGCCTTCGTGAGAACTGCACCTCCAGCGCAGGCGGAGCGCCCTGACCTTCTGCCGCGGGCGCGCGATGCCCAGGGCGAACGCTTCGGCGACTACCTCCTGTTGGGGAAGGTGGCCGAAGGCGGCATGGGAGAGGTCTTCCTCGCCAGGCGGCAGCGTCCCCGGAGGTCCGGCAAGCCCCTCATCCTGAAGACCATCGCGCAGCGCCTGGCCCAGGACAAAGGGTTCGTGGCGCTCTTCCGGAGCGAGGCGCTGTTGGCGGCACGCATGGACCACCCGAACATCGTGCGCGTCTACGAGGTCGGTGAGGCGCAGGGCCGCCCCTTCATCGCCATGGAGCGCGTGCGGGGGAGGTCGCTGCGCGAAGTGATCGACGCCGCGTTCGCGCGCGGAGAGCGGATCGAAGCCGGGCTGTGTCGCGGCCTGCTCGAGCAGGTCTGCGCCGCCGCCGCCTACGCGCACGAGCTGACTTTTGCCGCGGGCCGCCCCCTTCGCGTGCTCCACCGCGACCTGAACCCCCGCAACGTGCTGGTGTCATACGGCGGCGAGGTGAAGCTGATCGACTTCGGCATCGCCACCAGCGACCTGTCCGCCGCCGGAGCCGCGGCCCCCATGGCCGAGGGCAAGTTCGCCTACATGAGCCCGGAGCAGGCGCAGGGGCAGCAGCTGGACGCGCGCTCGGACGTCTTCGCGCTGGGGGTCACGCTCTACGAGACGCTCACGGGCCAAAACCCCTTCCGCCGGAGCAGCCGCGCGCTCACGCTGGAGGCGGTGCTTCACGACCACCCGCCAAAGCCTTCGGCGGAGGGGACCGCGCACGCGTCGTTCGACCCGATCGCCGAGCGGGCGCTGGCCAAGGATCCGCGCCGCCGCCACCCGAGCGCCGCCGCGCTGCGGGAAGAGCTGCGGCGGCTGAAGCTGCCCCCGCCGAAGGACAGCCTCTCAAACTTGATGAACCGCCTCTTTCCCTCGCGGCCGGAACGCGCATGAACCCTCTCGCAAGAACCGGCGTTGGCCGGGCCTCTGCCAAAGTCCTTGCCTCCCTCCTCGCCGCGCTGTGCGCTCCGGCCACGGCCCTCGCCGCCGGAGCCAGGCTGCTGGTCCTCGACGCCCAGGCACCGCGCGACTCCTGGCCGGTCGCCCGGGCGTACGTCGAGGTGATCGGCTCCTCTGGAGCGCCCATCCAGGGCCTGGGCCCCGACCTGTTCAAGGTCTATGAGCGCGGAGCCGCCGAGAGCGCGAAGGTGGTCAAGGTCCAGACGCTGGAGTCCGCGCGCGCCGGCGCGAGCATAGCGCTCCTGGTCCAAGCCTCGGGCTCGCTGCTCGGCGTCTGCGACGAGCTGAAGAAGGCGGCCGCGGCGTTCGCGGCCGGCGCGGGGGAGGCCGACCGGCTGGCGGCGGTCGACTACGCTGAACGGGCCGAGACGCTGGCGCCGTTCTTCGCCGACCGGGGCGCGCTGGCGAGCCGGATCGATGCCTTGAATTGCGGCGGCCGCGCCTTCCTGCTGCACGATGGCCTGGCGCAGGCGATCTCGCTGTTCGCCGCCGCCGACGCGGACGCGGCAGCCGGCCGGGGCAGCGCGCTTCCCGCCGTGCGGGCCATCGTGGTGGTCTCCGACGGCCGCGACGACGGCTCCACCGCCCTCGTGGACAAGCTCGTCGCCGAGGCCGTTCGCCGGAAGATCGCCATCCACGCCATCGGACATGCCGAGCTGGACCCGGACAGCCTGCCCGCGCTGGAGCAGATCGCGCGGCTTACCTCCGGGAGCTATCGCGCGGCGCCGGCGCTGGGGGACGTCGGGCCGGCGCTTTTGCAGGTCAAGAACTTCATCGACAAGACTTACATGGTCGAGTGGAAGACCGCGCTGGAGCACGACGGCAAGGGCCACCAGGTGGAGATCGCGATGGAGAGCGACGGGGCGGACGCGCTCCGCGCCTCGCTCCCATTGCGGACCCCGGTGTTCACCGACTGGTTTCGGGTGGGTTTCGGCGCCGCCGTGGTGCTGCTCGCCGCCGCCGCCGCTGCCGGGCTCGTCGCCGCGGCTCGCTCGAGGAGGGGGCCCGGCCGCGCCTGCGCTGTGTGCGGGCGAGGACAGGGGCCCGGTCAGGACGCCTGTCCCTTCTGCCTCGCCGCGGCGAAAGCTCGGCTGGTGGTCCAGACCGGCCCCGGCCGGGGCACGGAGTATCCCCTGGTCGGCACCCTCGTCGGCCTGGGCTCGGGGCCGGAGAATGCGGTTCGCCTCTTCGACAGCGCCGTCTCGGGCAGGCACGCTGGCGTCTCCATCTTCGAGGGCACGTTCGAGATCCTGGACCTCGGCTCGCGGAATGGCGTCCTGGTCAACGGCAAGAAGACGCAGAAGCGCCTCCTCCGCGACGGGGACGTCCTCACGCTCGGAACAACCGAGCTCCGGTTCGAGGCGCTCGACGGTGAGCCGGCGGGGGACACCGCTGCCGAGCCACGAAGTTGACCGGCCCGGAAGGCGCTGGTAGCTCTTTCCCCGTGCAGCGATTCGCGCAGGCTTCCCTCGCAGCGGCGCTGATCGCGTTCGGCGCGACGAGCGCGCGCGGCAACGAGAACGACGTCGAGCTGTGGCGGCTGGGGAACCCGGTCCCGATCACCATCTGCACCCTCTGCAACGGCACCGACACCACGCAGGTTCCTGCCGACCCCGCGGCCCAGACCCGTTTTGCGCGAATGACGTCGGTGCTGGGCCTCTCGTTCATCCCTCCGTTCCACGAGACAGCCAATACCGTGGGGCAGAGCGGCTTCGAGCTCGGCCTCTCCGGCAACGTTGCGTTCCCGCGGCTCTCGCCGGACGAGTGGGCGACCAGCGGGACCCGCGCCACCCAGCCCGCGCCGCGGAAGCTGTTCCTGCCGTCGTTGCGCGGGCGCAAAGGCCTCGGCGGATCCCTCGAGGTCGGCGCGGCGGGCACCTGGCTCGCCGCCTCGCGGATGGTCGCGATCTCTGCCGAGGTTCGCTTCGCACCCCTCGACGGCCTTCCCGAAGCTCCCGACGTTGGCCTGCGCGTGCACGGCACCCGGGTGATCGGGGCTTCGTCGCTCGACCTGACCGTGCTCGGCGCCGACCTCGGCATCTCGAAGGGCTTCGGCTTGGCCGGCATCGTCCGCCTGCAGCCGTACGGCGAGGCCGGCGTGGCCCTGATCAACGCCGCGAGCGGCGTGCTCAACTTCCGGCCCGACGGGTTCAACCCGCGCGATCCCTCGGCGCAGGCCGGCGCCTTCCAGACCATCGGTTTCTTCCACAACGTCTACTACCGAGGCGCTCTGGGCCTGCGGATGCTCGCTGGCGCCGCGGTGCTGGGGCTCGAGGGCGGGCTCGCGCTGGGCAAGAACCCGGTGCAGAACGACGCGCCTCCGGGCGGCGCCGCCCCCACGCAGTTCACCCGGCTGTGGAGTGCGAGCGGTCACCTCGGGATCGCGTACTGAGGGGTTCCTCGAACCGCTCGCGCATGGCTCCGGGTGCGTTGGTGATGATTCCGGCGACGCCGCTCTCGAAGAGCGCCTGAGCCTGCGCGGGATCGTCGACGGTCCAGCAGGCGACCGAGTAGCCGCGGCGGCGGAAGCGCGCAACCGCCTCCCTGGTGGCCAGCACCGCCTCGGGATGCACGGCGGCGACGCCGAGAAGGGGAGCCGCCCGGCCCTGACGCAACGCGAAGCCCGCATCCTGCTCGAAGAGGAGCGCGCGCGGCAGCGAGGGGGCGAGCGCGCGGGCGCGGGCGAGGCAGAAAGGATTGAAGGAGCTGAAGAGCACCCGCTCCTGCGCCCCGGCGGCGAGCACCACGCCGATCGTCTCCGCGGTCAGGCCACGGTCGTCCGGCCGGTCGCACTTGAGCTCGATGTTGACCAGCAGCCCCGGCGGCATCTGCGCCAGCACCTCCGCGAGCAGGGGGATGCGCTCGCCCGCGAACCGGGCTCCCTTGCGCGCGCCTGCGTCGAGGCGGCGCAGAACCTCCCAGGTCGTCTCCTCCAGGAGCCCTGGATGGCCGGTGACGCGCCCGAGCGACACATCGTGAAACACCACCACCTCCCCAGAGGCGCACCGCTGCGCGTCCAGCTCGATTCCGTCCGCGCCCTGGCGCGCGGCGAGCTCGAACGAGGCGAGCGTGTTTTCGGGCGCGTCGAGCGACGCACCGCGGTGCCCCCAGATGGTCGGCCTGCCCTTGCGCAGGAAGCGGGAGTCGAGCATGCCTTGTACCGCCGTGTGTTAGCGTCGGCGGGCGCGCGCCTGCCGGAGGGGTTCGATGGGACATCTGGGGTTCGGGGAAATCCTGCTCATCCTGCTCGTGCTCCTACTCGTCTTTGGGACCAGTCGGCTGCCCGCGCTCGGCGACGCGCTGGGCCGGGGCATCCGGAACTTCCGCAAGGCGCACAAGGACGACGCGCCGGACGAAGACGAGAAGCCCGCGCAGGATCCCAAGCGGTAGCTCACCCCACCGCTCCGCCGCCGTCCCCGTCGGACGGGACCACCCGCAAGCGGGGCTCGGCGGTGCGCGGCCCCAGCTCCTCCTCTGGCCGACCGGTGCGGTGGGTGATCAGGCGGCGGGCCTGCACCCGCACCTCGGCAGCGAGGTGCGTGTCGCCGGCCACCTCGCGCAGGTCGGGCACCGTCAGCAGCGCCAGCGCGGCGGTGGAGAGGGCGGGCGGGCTGTAGGGGTTGAGCGCCAACGCCTTCCGCACCCGCCGATTCGACTGCCAGCGGCGCGAGCGGAAGATCTCCTCGAGCACGGCCGCGCGCGCCGGCCTTCGGGAAGCGGCGACCAGCACCTCGCGCTCGGTCATGCGCGGGTTGGCGAGGAGGTTGCGCACCACCGAGGGGTCCTGGTCGGTGGCGAGGCGCGCGATCAGGTCGCGATTCTGGCCGCGCGCCAGCTGCTTTCTGTGCCCGAGGGTGCGGGCGCGCATCTCGCGGTCGACGTATTGCTCTCGGTCGATGTCGAACGAGCGCCGCGCCGCCGCCGCGGAGACCAGCGCCAGGACCTCGTCGTGCCCCATCGTCTGCGCCGCGGCCCGCAGGCGCTCCTTTTCCTCCAGCGAGAGCACGACTTGAAGGGCCCGCAAGGCGCCCTCCAGCGCCGCCGAAGCGGGGTCGCGGCGCAGGTCTGCGAGTCGCAGCAACCCGCCGAGCAGCGACACCGCCTCCTCATGGGGCAGGCTGGCGAGCACCTCCGCGGCCTTGTGCGCGCGCAGCTCGCCGTCCTCGATCGCGGCGAGCAGGCGGGAGAAGCGGCGCGACGGGTCCACGTGGTACTCGCTAGGGCGCGGGCCTGGCAGGGGCCGGCGTCGGTTTCGCCTGGACCGGCCTGGTCCAGGCGTCGACCGGTTCGAGCCGCACGTGGAGCCGGTGGCTGTGCGGGTCGCGAGGCGCCTCGTGGATCAGCGCGAAGAACGGCAGGCTGCCGCCGGGCGGGATCTTCCGGGTGCCCTCGTTCTGCGCAAGCGCGCGGGCGAGCTTGTCCGCTTCGGCAGGGGTCCGCAGCCCGTAGACGTCCTCGGCCGACGGCTCGAGGCCGGCGAGCGCCTCTCCGCGGCCTTCGGGGCCGCTGTCGGACACCAGCTCTGCGACCACCCGAACCGGACCCCGGGCCTTCTTGCTGCGGTTCTCGACACGGCCGCGAACGAAGAAGACCGGTTGCCCACCCGCGGTGTCGTAGAGGCCGCTCACCACGCGGGTGGCGACCAGGTCCTCGCCGCCACCCAGGGCCGCCCGGACGGAGTCGCCGACGCCCTCGGAGAACGCCATCGCGAAGAGAACCACCAACGCGAGCGCCGACCCGAGCAGGGCGGTGAGGGCGGTGGAGACGAACGCGCCTCCGGCCGTACGCCGCGACTCGGCATCCGCGGAGGGCTGGGGCCTGCGCGGATGCAAGGGCCGCGAGGTGGGACCGGTCGGGGGACGCGGCCCCGTCGGGCTGCTGTCGAGCGCCAACCCAGATCGCTCTTCCGAGGGAGGGCCCGCGGGTTGCGCGGCCCCCGCGGCGGGTCCGTCGAGGAGCGGCTCGAAGTCTGGGTCCGCGCCGAAGGCTCCGGAGCCCTGGCTCGGGGGAGGGCGCGCGGCGGGGATGTCCAGCTCCAGCTCGTCGAGTCCGGCCGGCGCGGTGGATGCGGGCCGGCTTTCGGGGGCCGACTTCGACAAAGGCGAGCCGGGCTCCGGCGCCGCCTCCCCGGTCAGCTCGGACATCCCGAACAGGTCGTCGCCCTTCGGGCGCCGGGAGCCGTTGGCCGCGCCCCTGGGAGTCTGAGGAGCCCTGGTCGGCGCTGACGTGGCGCGTGGCGCCGCAGCGGACGCGGGAGGAGCGGACGCGGGAGGAGCGGACGCGCCAGGGGAGCCGGGCAGGGTCACCGCAAGCGTGGCCCGTCCGCGGTTTCCGGCCGCTCGCGCGGCGGCGGTCGCCTTGGCCTGGGCGAGGGCCTGTGCGTCAAAGAGCTGGATCTCGATCGTGCTCCCGGTCACGCCGGGCTGGGCCAGCTGCATCTCCGCGCCGCCGCCGGCCTTTTTGGCCTGGAAGACTTCCTTGCAGGTGCTGCAGCGCACACGGACGCCGCGCTCCGTCACCTTTTCATCGGCGATGCGGAACTTCGACTGGCAGCTGGGACACTGGACGACCACCCAGGTATTCTCGCAGCGAGTGCCGGTGCCTGACAAGGAAATGTCCCGCCCGCTCACTCCAGGAAACGCCCGAAAACCTGCCTTGACACACACGGTCGCGTCTGGGCTAATCGAGGGGCACGAAATTGTTGCAGTCAGACGTGCCCCCTCGAACAGCATCGCGAGCCCCCATGAACGACCAGGAAGAAACCACCCCAGCCGCCGTTGCGGAGAATGGGGAGGAGCGCCTCCGCGAGCCAAAGGTCATCAAGCGGTATACGAACCGGAAGCTCTACGACACCGTGGAGAGCCGGTACGTTACGCTCGACGAGATCGCCCAGATGATCAAGGGCGGCGCCGAAGTGAAGATCGTCGACAACCGCACCAAGGAAGACCTCACCTCGGTAACGCTGGCGCAGATCATCTTCGAGGAGGAGAAGAAGCGCTCGCAGATGCCGCTCGGCGTCCTCCGCGAGATCATCCGGCACGGCGGCGAGGCGGTGGCGGGGTTCTATCAGGAGAAGGTCGGCGGGCGCCTGCAGGAGCGCATCAACGAGATGAAGACGCGGGCGGAGGGGCTGCGCGAGGACGTGGAGCAGCGCGTCCGCGGGGTCACCTCGCTCCTGCGCCGCGAGGACAAGGCCGGCCAGGCCGGCGAGGGCGAGAAGGTCGGGCCGGTGAAGGAGATGCTGGCCGCGGGCGAGCGGGCCGTCGAGCAGATCCGGTCCCGCGTCGACTCGGGCGTCAAGCAGGCCATCGAGACTTTTAGCGGCCCGAGCGGGCTCGCGGCCGAAGTCGACAAGCTGCAGAAGAAGCTGGAAGCGTTGGAAAAGCGGATCGAGCAGCTCGGCAAGTAGCCTCGCGACGACTCGCTCCGCGGCGCGGAGCGCCTGACGCAGATCGCAAGAACCGGGTCGCGGCGGACCGCGAGACCCCGCAGAGTCCGCTCCGTGAGCGACGCGGCAGCCGCCGCGACTGCGAGGTGCAACGTGACGTACCGGGTCCTTCCCTTCCCTCCCGAAGTGGCCTCCCACGCCCGAGCTACGCGCTCGGATCTCTTCGGACATCAGGCGCTGCGGCCGATTCGCGTCGACGAGTCGCCAGGCTATCCCTGCCGGGTCTGCCTGCGCGACGCCGCGGTCGGAGACGAGGTGTTCCTGATCGCGCACCGCGCCTCTCCCGTCGAGCACCCGCACTCGGTGGTCGGCCCGGTTTACGTCCACGCGCACGCGTGCGCGCCCTGGGCGGCTGCCGGCTCGCTGCCGCCGGTCGTGCGCACGCGGACCTTGGCGGTGCGTGCCTACGATTCGGGCGGCGACCTGATCGCGTGCGAGCTCGCCGAGGGTGCTGCCGTCGAGACGGCGATCACGCGGCTCTTCGAGGATTCCCGTGCCGCGGCGCTTCACCTCCATTTCGCGCGCGCGGGGTGCTTCGCCTGCCGGCTGGAGCGCGCATGAGCCGCGACGCCCGGGAGACCGCGGCGCGCGCGCTGCAGTTCCTGCTCGATCGCGGGGAGCGCAGGCCCAGCCTCGCGGAGACGGCGGAATGCGTGGGCCTCTCGGAGTTCCACTTCCAGCGGCTGTTCCAGCGCCAGGTCGGCGTCTCGCCGAAGCGCTTCCTTCAATTCCTCACGCTCCGCGATGCGAAACTGCATCTCGGCCGGCAGGTGCCGCTTCTGGACGCGAGCCTCGCGCTCGGCTTGTCGGGGCCGAGCCGGCTGCACGACCTGTTCGTTTCGCTCGAGAAGCTGACGCCCGGCGAGTGGCAGCGCCGGGCGGCGGGCGTCGCGATCCGGTGGGATCTCGTGCCGACGCCGCTGGGGCTGCTCGCGCTCGCGGCGATGGATGCGGGGCTGTGCGGCGCCGCGTTCGTCGAGGATGAGGAGGGGGCGCTGCGCGAGCTGCGCGCGCGCTGGCCGCTCGCGCAGTTCGTCCGCGACGGGAACGCCCTTCGTCCCGCGGTTGCGACGCTGACGGCGCGCCTGCGCGGCGAGCCGGGCCGGCCGTTGAGCCTCGTGCTCAAGGGCACGCCGCTGCAGCTCAAGGTTTGGGAGGCGCTCCTCTCGATCCCTTCCGGAGCGACCACCACCTACGCCGCGTTGGCGCGCGGGGCGGGGGCCGCTTTGGCGGTGCGGGCAGTCGCGAGCGCCGTCGGTGACAACCCGATCGCCGTGCTGATCCCCTGCCACCGCGTGTTGCGCGCGACGGGCGCGTTCGGCGGCTATCGCTGGGGGCTTCCGCGCAAGGCGGCGCTGCTCGCGATGGAGGGAGCGCGCGCCGACTGCTAGGCTAGGCTAGGCCTGTGGCTCCGCCCTGTCGTGGGCGTCTCCCGCGGGCGCCTTGTCGCGCTGGAGCGCGCCGATCTTCTCGGTCAGCGTCTCGAACACCTTTTCCAGCTCGTCGATCTTGCTCTCCAGCTTCTTCACGTCCCCAGCGGTGGGGATGTTCATGGTGGAGAGCGCGTTTCGCACGCTGCGCTCGGCGAGCCCCTTCGCTTCCAGGGCGGCGCTCACCGTCTTCTGAATCGCGCCCATCACCTTCTCGTTGGAGAGCAGGCTGGAGGCGAGCTTGCTCACGCGGTCCTCGCCGGTCTCGATCATCTTCTTGAACAACGGATGGTCCCGAAGCATGCGGCGCCTCCCCGCGCGCGGGGAGGCGCGCGGCGGCGACTGTAACGGGGCGTCCGGTCGAGTCAAGCACCCCTGCTCGATCGCGCTGCGCTGCGCCCCTACGTCTGCTATGTGTCCGCGCCGCGTGGATGTCCCGGCCCAGACCGCCCGGCAGGAGCCTCGTCTCTTGTCGCGCCGCCTGCTCGTGCTCACGGGCAAGGGCGGAACCGGCAAGAGCACTCTCAGCGCCGCGCTCGCTCTCGCGGCGGCGCGCCGTGGCAAGCGCGTGCTGGTCTGCGAGGTCACCGCCCGGGAGCGGGTCAGCGAGCTGTTCGGCAGGCCCCGAAGCGGCGCCGCGATCCGCGAGCTCGCCCCCAACCTGCACTCGGTGCACATCCAGCCGCAGGAGGCGATGCACCAATACGCGGTGATGACGCTGCACTCGGAGGCGCTCTACCGGCTGGTCTTCGAGCGGCGCATCGTGCGCTATTTCCTCGAGGCCGCGCCCTCGCTCGCCGAGATCGTGATGCTCGGCAAGGTCTTCTGGCACGCCACCAAGGACGAGGAGCGGGGACGGCCGCGCTGGGATCTGGTGATCCTCGACGCGCCCGCCACCGGGCATGGGCTGTCCTTGCTCTCGGTGCCCGACGTCTTCCTGCGGCTGGTCCGCGAGGGGCCGCTCGCGCGCGACATGAGCGAGATGCAGGCGCTGCTCAAGGACCCCGCCCGCACCGCCACCTGCATCGTCACGCTGCCCGAGGAGATGCCCGCCAACGAGGCCGCGTTCTTGCACCGGGGCCTCGAGGAGCGCGGTCTGCCGCAGGCCGCGTTGTTCCTCAACGGGCTGTTTGCGCCGCGCTTCTCGGCGCAGGAGCGGCAGCTCGTCGCGCGGGGCGGCCCGCTGCTCGCGGCTGCCGCGGACGCTGCCGAGGCGCATGAGGCCCGCGCCGAGCTGGGGGCGAAGTACGAGCGGCAGCTCCGCGCGGAGGTGGCGCTGCCGCTGTACGGCGTGCCGCAGATTTTCGATCGCCAGTTGGGCGTCCGCTCGCTGGAACAGGTCGCCCAGGCCATCGAGGGGGCGCTGTGAGCGCCGCTCGGGGCGGGGCCGCCCGATGACCCCGCTCTTCGAGGCGCTCCGCGGCCGTCGAGTCGTCTGCTGCGTCGGCTCCGGCGGCGTGGGCAAGACCACCACCTCGGCTGCGCTGGCGCTGCGCTTCGCTGTGGCCGGGCAGCGGGCGCTGGTGCTCACCATCGACCCGGCGCGCCGGCTCGCCAACAGCCTGGGGCTTTCGGCGCTGGGCAACCGTGAGACGCGCATCGACCTGTCGCCGCTCGCCGCCCACGGTCCCCGGCCGCGCGGCGAGCTGCACGCGATGATGTTGGACCTGAAGCTCACCTGGGACCAGCTGGTGCAGCGCGACGCGCCTTCACCGCAGCGGGCCCGGCAGATCCTCGACAACCGCCTCTACCAGACGCTCTCGACGGCGATGGCCGGCAGCCTCGAGTACATCGCGATGGAGAAGGTGGCCGAGCTGGCAGCCTCCCGGCGCTACGACGTGGTGGTGCTCGACACGCCGCCCACCTCCAACGCGCTCGATTTCCTCCACGCCCCCGACCGCATCCTCGACGTACTCGACAACGACGCCATGCGCCTGTTGCTCGGCCCCCTGGTCCGGGCGGGCAAGATCGGGCTCAAGCTGTTCGCGCTGCCCTCCAGCCTGGTGCTGAAGACGCTGTCGCGCTTCACCGGCGCCGACTTCCTGCACGACCTCGCCGACTTCCTCGTCGCCTTCGAGGGGATGTACGAGGGGTTCAAGGAACGCGCGGCCAAGGTGAAGCGGCTGCTCGGCTCCAGCGAGGCGGCCTTCGTGCTGGTGACGAGCCCCAACCCGCTCACCATCGAGGAGTCGCTCTTCTTCCACCGCGCGCTTGCCGAAGACGGCATCGCCACCGCAGCGGTGGTGGTCAACCGGCTGGAGCGCGACCCGCATCGCTTCGGCGGATCGGAGGCCCCGGGCGCCCTGCGGGAGGCGCTCTTCGCCGCGCAGATCAAGGACGCCCCGGGCGCGGGCGATGGACCGCTCGCGGAGAGGCTCGCGCGCACGCTGGTGGAGCAGGCGACGCTTGCGGACCTCGACCGGCGCGAGGTGGAGAAGCTCGCGCACCTGCTCGGTCCGGTGCCGCTCTACCGGGTGCCGCGGCTGAGGCGCGACGTGCACGACCTGGCCGGTTTGTGGCAGATCGACGAGTGCCTGGAAGCGGGCGGCGAGGACGGAGAGGTCTGACGGAGCACCGGGAGGCTGACATGGCGGTCTACAGCGCGACCATCGAGCTGCCGACGGCGAAGAAGCAGGAGATGGTGGACTTGACCAAGCGGGTCCGTGCCGAGGTGAAGCAGAGCGGCATCGACAACGGGCTCTGCTCGGTCTACTGCGGCCACACCACCTCCGGCATCGCCATCAACGAGAACACCGATCCCCACGTGCAGACCGACATCCTCAACGCGCTCGAGCGGGCCATCCCCACCGAAGCGCAGTACTACAAGCACGAGGAGGGCAACGCCCACGCGCACGCCAAGGCGGTGGCGGTGGGCTCCTCGGAAACCATCCCGGTGCAGAACGGCAAGCTGATGCTCGGCACCTGGCAGGCCATCTACTTCTGCGAGTTCGACGGCCCGCGAAACCGGAAGGTCACCGTCACCGTCGTCGGCTGACCGGAGGAGGCCAGGGTCCGCCGACCCGGGAAAAAAGCGCCATGTCGCTCCTGCACGCGCGCGGCCTCTCGCTGCGCCACGGAAAGAAGGTCATCCTCGAGGGCGCCAGCTTCACGCTCGGGGCCCACGATCGCGTCGGTCTGATCGGTCCCAACGGGGCCGGCAAGTCGACCTTGATGAAGATCGTGGCGGGGCTGATCGAGCCGGATGCCGGCGAGATCCAGCTCGTGCGAAAGGCGCGGGCAGGCTACCTGCCGCAGGAGATCTCCGAGCTGCCGGACGGCCCCCTCATCGAAGGAGTGCTGCACTCGGTGCCGGGGCGGGCGCTGTTGCAGGAGAAGATCGCCTCCACCGAGGCCGCGCTCGCCGCCGCCGATCGCACAGGGCCCGTGGGCCCCGCGGCTTCGCCGGACGCGAGCGCCGAGGGCGAGCAGATGGAGCTCGCCGAAGAGCTCGCCTCCCTCCACGACGAGCTGCAGTTCCACGACGAGCGCTATGGCAGGCACCGCGCCGAGGAGATCCTGCTCGGCCTCGGCTTCAGGCCGGAGCAGCTGTCGCAGCCGGCGCGCGCCCTCTCGGGCGGCTGGCGCATGCGGGCGGCGCTTTCGGCGTTGCTGCTTCAGGATCCGGAGCTGCTGCTCCTGGACGAGCCGACCAACCACCTCGACGTGCCCACGCTGGAGTGGTTCGACGATTTCCTCGCCCGTTCGCGCAAGGCGCTCCTGCTCGTCTCGCACGATCGCGAGTTCCTCGATCGCCAGATCGGCCGGGTGCTCTCCTTCGAGCCGGAGGGGCTGCGCACCTACGCCGGGACCTACGAGGCATATCTGGAGCAGCGCGCGGAGGAGCTGACCGCGCTGCGCTCGCGGGCGGAGAAGCAGGAGAAGGAGCGCGCGCGGACGTTGGCCTTCATCGAACGCTTCCGTGCCAAGGCGACCAAGGCCCGCCAGGTGCAGAGCCGGGTGCGCGTGCTGGAGAAGCAGGAGCGCATCGAGCTGCCCGAGGAGCGCGCCTCGGTGCGCTTCCGCTTTCCCGAGGCCGCGCGGTCGGGCCGCGAGGTGCTGCGGCTCGAGGGCGTTGCGAAGCGCTACGGCGAGCGCGTCGTCTACACCGGGCTGAACGCGCAGCTGTTGCGCGGGGAGCGGGTGGCGGTCATCGGTCTGAATGGCACCGGCAAGACCACGCTGCTCAGGCTGGTGGCCGGAGAGACCCGCCCTGACGCCGGCAGTGTGGCGCTCGGCCACAACGTCTCCCTGGGGTACTTCGCGCAGCATCATGCCGACCAGCTCGACCCGGCCTGCACCGTCCTCGACGAGGTGCACCGGCTGGTGCCGGCGCAGCCGCAGGGCTGGGTGCGCGGCGTGCTCGGCGCCTTCCTTTTCTCCGGCGACGACGTCGACAAGAAGGTGGGCGTGCTCTCCGGCGGCGAGCGCGCCCGCGTGGCGCTGGCCCGGCTCCTGGTGGTGCCGAACAACTTCCTCCTCCTGGACGAACCGACCAACCACCTCGACCTCGATTCGTCGGAGGCGTTGATCGAGGCGCTCTCGGGCTACCAAGGAACCTTGCTCTTCGTCTCGCACAACCGGTCCTTCGTGAACGGCCTCGCCACCCAGGTGTGGGAGGTCAAGGACGGCGCCATCGATGCGCAGCCCGGCAACCTGGACGACTGGCAAGAGCGGCGCGCCCAGGCGCTCGAGGCGCGGAAGGCGGGAGGCGGCCCGGGCGCGTCCGGGGCGTCGGAGCGGGCGCAGGGCGCGAGGGCCGGCCAGGGCAAGGAGAGCCGGCAGCAGCGCGCCGCGGCGCGCGAGAAGCGCGCGCAGCTCCTGGGCCCATTGCGCAGGGAGGTGGGCGCGCTGGAGGAGCGCGTCGCCGCGCTGGAGGCGGAAAAGAAGTCGGCCGAAGCGCAGCTCGCCGATCCCGCGCTGTTCGCCGACGCGGCGCGCGCGGCGCCGCTGGTGAAGGCGTACCGGGAGGCGGAGAAGAAACTGGAGGAGCTCTACGGGCGCTGGGAGCACAAGCAGGAGGAGCTGCAAAAAGCGGAGGCGGAGATCGCGGAGTGAGCCGCGGGACTTGCGTGCTACGATCGCTGCCGCAGAGGGAAGGCCCTGAGGCGAGGTGGCGATGAAGCGTGGCGCGCTCTGGCTGTTGACCTTGCTCCTCCTGGGAGGCTTCGGGTACGCGGGGTACCGGTACGCCGACGAGCGGCGCTTTGCGGCCGCGCCGTTCGGCGCGGGGAGGAAGACGGTACAGCTCGCCCCTGGCACGGGGCCGCACGGCATCGCACGCCTGCTCGCCGAGGCCGGGGTGGTCTCCGACGCCGACCGGTTCTACGTCCACGCGCACTACTTCCGCCGCGGCCGCACGCCGCGCGCGGGCGAGTACGAGTTCGAGCTCCCGCTGACGCCCGACGCGGTGCTGGGGAAGCTCGTGCGCGGCGAGGTCAAGCTCTACCGCTTCACCGTGCCGGAGGGCCTGCGCGCCGACGAGATCGCCTCTATCGTGGGCGACACCGGAGTCTGCTCCGCGCCCGACTTCTTCGCGCTCGCGCGCTCCGCCGAGGTCGCCCGCAAGCTGGGCGTCCCGGGACAGTCGCTCGAGGGCTATCTCTTCCCCGACACCTATTCGTTTCCGCGCAGCGCCGGCTGCGGCGGCATCGCGCAGGCGATGGTGTCCCGCTTCCGGCAGGCGTGGCTCGCTGTCCAGGCGCAGCGTGCGCCCGACGTCACGCTGAACGAGGCCGAGGCGGTCACGCTGGGCTCGATCATCGAGAAGGAGACCGGCCAGGCCGACGAGCGCCCGCGCATCTCCTGCGTGTTCCACAACCGGCTGCGAAAGCGCATCCCGCTCGCCACCGACCCCACCGTGATCTACGCGGTGCTGCTCGAGAACAACTTCCGCTGGGACGGGAACCTGCACCGCTCCGACCTGCGGCGCCCGCATCCGTACAACACCTATCTGAACCGGGGTTTGCCCCCGGGGCCGATCGCCAACCCCGGCGCGGCGGCGCTTTCGGCGGCCCTGCACCCGCTCAAGTGCGACGACCTGTTCTTCGTCTCCCGCAACGACCACACCCACGTCTTCTGCCCGGACCTGCGCTGTCACGAGCGCAACGTGCGGAAGTTCCAGGTCGAGTACTTCCGCCGCCACAGGAACGGCTGAGCGAAGGCCGCCGCGAAGTCACTGGACCTTGGCCGCCTCCGCGCCGGCGCAGCGGCGGTAGATCGACGCGTAGACGAACTTCGCCCCGGCGCAGAAGGGCGTGCCGCGAAACTCGAAGCGGTCCGCCGTCTCCACCGCTCCCGCGGCGCCGGAGGTGGTCTGCAGTTTGCCCTGGTAGATCAAGACCGCCATCGTCGGCGGGGTCTGGGTGAGCCGCTCCTCGAAGTTGTCCCACGCGCGCCGCACCAGGCGCGATTCGGGCAGGCCCGACTCGAAGGCGAGCGGGATGTCGAGATAGTCCCAGACGCCGTCGAGCAGCACCACGTCGTCCGGCCCCGCATGCTCGCGCAAGTAGCGCGCGGCCTGCGCGATCCCCGGAGGCACCGACGAGATGGGCGACAGCGGCCGCGCCCACTCCGCCGCGCCGCCGTTGCGGCCGAAGGAGGCGAAGGCGAGCGCCGCGGGGGTGGCGACGAGCGCGCAGGCGCCCAGCGCGACGGCGGCGCGCAGGAGACGCGGCCCGCCCCGCGCAGCGAGCCACAGGACCGCGGACCAGGCGAAGGGCAACGACAACGCCATCGCCACCATCGCGAAGCGGGCGAGCGGCCGGAAGTCAGCCAGCACCGCGCCGCGGAAGGTGAAGTAGGCGGCCGGGATCCAGCCCAGCGCGGCCAGCTCCCAGCCGGGCGCACGGCGAAAGAGCGTTCGCGCGGCGCCGACGAGCGCGAGCGCGCCCGCCACTGGAGAGGCGAGGATCAGCATCGCCGCGGGCCAGTACACGAGGCAGTAGAGCCGGTATCCGACCGGACCGTACCAGCCGAGCCCCATCGCGGCGAGGCCGCGGTGGTCGAGATCGATGTGGCGCAGCGGCGCCAGCGCGCCGCCGAAACGGTGGTTCTGCCACAACCAGAGCGCCGCCGGGAGCGCGGACAGGGCGCCGAACCAAACGACGTCGAAGAGCGGGCGCCTCCCCTTGCGCCAGTCGAGGAGCAGCAGCCCGCAGAAGAGGGGCACGTACAGCCAGCCGTCGTAGCGGACGAGGCCCGCCGCGCCGAGCAGCACGGCCGCAGCCGTGAGCGGGCCGCGCCGGGCCCCGGCGCCTCCGCCCGCCACGAGCGTCGGGGCGGGCCCGGGCAAAGCGCCCGCCTCCTGTGCCGCACCGCTCTCTCGCGCGGCGAGCAGGCGGTCGAGGGCAGCGAGGAACAGCGCGAGGAACACCGCCTCCGACGCCGAGCTGGTGCTGGCCTGGATGTGCAGCGGCGAGAGCGCGAGCACGCACGCCGCGCACAGCGCCGGGCGCGCTCCCAAAGTCCGCGCCGCGATGCGGAACAGCAGCCACACGCCCAACAGCCCGCAGGCGAGCGAGACCAGCCGGGGCGACCAGAAGCGGGCAGGCCAGATCCGCAGCGCCGCCCCCAACAGCGACAGGTGCAGAGGCCCGAACTGGTACGCCTCGGAGAAGCCCCGAAAGAGGTGCGGCGCCGCGGCCCAGCGTTCGGCCAGCTCCACCCGCACCGGCGAGTCGCCGTAGTGCTCGACGCCGAGCAGGAACGCGGGCGCACGGGCCACGGCCGCGAGCGCCAGCGCGGCAAAAAGCCCCACCCGTTCCACCGCGCGTTGCATCCGGGGCCGTGGCTTCACACAGTCTGGCGCGCAGGGCAAGAGAACGCCCGGTTGCCGCGCCTCCACGGCGCTTCCAAGGGCGAATCCGCCGCCGTGGCCGTCTGGAGGGCACAGCGGGCGTTTTCGCGGGTTACCCGACGCTTTCGCATCCGGACTCGTTGCCGCACGCGATGCCAAGCGGTACGATCCCCACCAGAGAAGGTGCGGAGGGAATCCGCCGCCCCGCACGCGAGGTTCCACGGTTGGGGGTCCACGCACGCTACGCCTCCCGCGAGCACCACGAAGCGCGGGCCACGCCGAGGGGAGACAGCGAATGCAGACGTTCCGAGAAACCGAAAGCCTGGTCAGCCGCATTGCGGGAATGCAGGACAAGAGCGCCTTCAAAGAACTGCACTGGGAGGGCTCGTTCGAGGACTACCTGCGCATGGTGCGTGAAAACCCACGCGTCACCCGCACCGCCTTCCAGCGGCTCTACGACATGATCCTGTCGCACGGGAAGACCGAGTACATCGACAACAAGAAGCGGCTCATCCGCTACCACTTCTTCCACGACGAGCAGTTCGGCGGGCGCGACGCCGTCTTCGGCCTCGACGTCCCGCTGATGAAGCTGGTGAACGTCTTCAAGAGCGCGGCGCAGGGCTATGGCACCGAGAAGCGCGTGATCCTGCTGCACGGCCCGGTGGGCTCGTCCAAGAGCACCATCGTGCGCCTGCTCAAGAAGGGCCTGGAGGAGTACTCGCGGGCGCCGGAGGGGGCGCTCTACACCTTCTCCTGGAACCTGGAGAAGAAGCTGCCCGACGGCACGGTGGTGAAGGAGATCTACCAGACGCCGATGAACGAGGATCCGCTGCTGCTCATCCCCGAGGAGGTGCGCGAGAAGGTCTTCACGGACCTCTGCCCGCCGGACTCGGGCTTCACCATCCCGACGCGCGGCGACCTCTGCCCCGCCTCGCGGCTGATCTTCCGCGAGATGATGACCGAGTACAAGGGCGACTTCGCCAGGGTGATGCAGCACGTGCGCGTCAAGCGCCTCTTGCTCTCGGAGAAGGACCGGATCGGCATCGGCACCTTCCAGCCCAAGGACGAGAAGAACCAGGACGCCACCGAGCTCACCGGCGACGTGAACTACCGCAAGATCGCCGAGTACGGCTCCGACTCCGATCCCCGCGCCTTCAACTTCGACGGCGAGTTCAAGTGATCATCGGCCACACCAACGAGCCCGAGTACAAGAAGCTGCAGAACAACGAGTTCATGGAGGCGCTGCGGGATCGCACCGTCAAGATCGACATCCCGTACATCAGCAAGCTCACCGAGGAAGTGAAGATCTACGAGAAGGACTACAACGCGCACCGCATCCGCGGGAAGCACATCGCGCCGCACACGCTCGAGATGGGCGCGATGTGGGCGGTCCTGACGCGCCTCGAGGAGCCGAAGAAGCACAACCTGACGCTGTTGCAGAAGCTCAAGCTCTACAACGGCAAGACGCTCCCCGGCTTCACCGAGGACAACATCAAGGAGCTGCGCAAGGAGTCGGGGCGCGAAGGCATGGAGGGCATCTCCCCGCGCTACGTGCAGGACAAGATCTCCAACGCGCTGGTGAGCGACAAAGGCGAGGGCTGCGTCAACCCGTTCATGGTGCTCAACGAGCTGGAGAGCGGGCTGCGCCACCACTCGCTCATCTCCAACGAGGAGCAGCGCAAGCGCTTCCGCGAGCTGCTCTCGGTGGTGAAGAGCGAGTACGAGGACACGGTCAAGAACGAGGTGCAGCGCGCCATCTCGGCAGACGAGGACGCGATCGCCAAGCTCTGCGGCAACTACATCGACAACATCAAGGCCTACACGCAGCGCGAGAAGGTGCGCAACAAGTACACCGGCCAGTACGAGGAGCCCGACGAGCGGTTGATGCGCTCGATCGAGGAGAAGATCGAGATCCCTGAGAGCCGCAAGGACGACTTCCGCCGCGAGATCATGAACTACATCGGCGCGCTGGCCATCGAGGGCAAGACCTTCAACTACCGGACCAACGAGCGGCTGCACAAGGCGCTGGAGCTGAAGTTGTTCGAGGACCAGAAGGACAGCATCAAGCTCAAGAACCTGGTCTCCAGCGTGGTCGACAAGGACACGCAGGAGAAGATCGACATCGTCAAGGACCGCATGATCAAGAGCTACGGGTACTGCGAGATCTGTAGCACCGACGTGCTCAACTTCGTCGCCTCCATTTTTGCCCGCGGGGACGCCAAGGACTAGGGAACACAGCCGATGACCGCAGTGCGCGAAGCCACGCGAAGCGATACCGATGCCGCGGGAAAGCTCCTCGCGGCGCAGCTCGAGGAACATTCCCTGCCGGCGGAGCCGCAGCAGATCGCGCGCGGGCTTGCGGCGGTGTTCGCCGCCGGCAAGGCGACGACGCTGCTCCTCGCCGAGGACGAGGCGCGCCCCGTCGGCGTCTGCCTGGCCAACCGCATCGCCAGCGTCGAGTACGGCGGCACGGCGCTGTTCATCGAGGAGCTGTTCGTGCTCCCGGAGTCGCGCAACCGCGGGGTGGGGCGCGCGCTGCTCGGATACCTGCTCAAGGCCGCCCGCGCCGAGGGGCTGCAGGCGGTGGAGCTGGAGGTGGAGCCGGGCCATGAGCCTGCGCGCCACCTCTACCGCTCGCTGCGCTTCGTGCAGAACGCTCGTACGCCACTGGTGCTCGACCTGCGGAAGGGGAGCTAGCCGATGCCGCTGCGGATCAAGCAGGACCACAGCCGCTTCCGCGAGATCGTGCGCGGCAAGATCAAGGAGAACCTGCGCAAGTACATCCAAAAGGGGGAGATGGTCGGCAAGAAGGGCAAGGACCTCATCACCATCCCGGTGCCGTCGATCGACATCCCGCACTTCCGCTACGGGCACAAGGACCAGGGCGGCGTGGGGCAGGGCGACGGCGAGCCAGGCACGGTGCTGGCGCCCGGCGCGGTCGAGCCGGGCGACGGCAAGGGCAAGGCCGGCCAGGGCGAGGGGCAGCACGCGCTGGAGGTGGATCTCTCGCTCGACGAGCTGGCAGAGATCCTCGGCGAGGAGCTGGAGCTGCCGCGCATCGAGTCCAAGGGCAAGAAGAACATCACCACGCCCAAGGTGAAGTACTCGGGCGTGCACACCACCGGGCCGGAGTCGCTGCGGCACTTCAAGCGCACCTACAAGGATGGACGTGTCCGGCTCGATGGGCGACGAGCAGAAGGAGATCGTCCGCATCGAGAGCTTCTGGATCGATACCTGGCTGCGCGCCAACTACAAGGGCCTCGAGGTCCGCTACATCATCCACGATGCGGTGGCGCGCGAGGTCGACCGCGAAACCTTCTTCCACACCCGCGAATCGGGCGGGACGATGATCTCCTCCGCCTACAAGCTGTGCAAGGAGATCATGGACGCCGATTACGACACCGCCTCGTGGAACATCTATCCGTTCCACTTCTCCGACGGCGACAACTGGAGCGCGGACGACACCCGCACCTGCGTCAACCTGCTCAAGAACGACGTGCTCCCGAAGGTGAACCAGTTCGCTTATGGCCAGGTGGAGAGCCCCTACGGCAGCGGGCAGTTCATCAAGGATCTGCGCGAGGCGTTCGACGGCGCGCCCAACGTGGCGCTGAGCGAGATTGGGAACAAGGACGCGATCTTCAGTTCGATCAAAGACTTCTTGGGCAAGGGGAGCTAGATCCGTGAACGAGAACAAGTCCACCGCCCTGCCTCCCCATCTCGCCGACATCCGCAGGGAGGTGGAAGGGTACGCGCGCTCCTTCGGCCTCGACTTCTACGAGACCATCTTCGAGGTGGTCGGCTTCGACGAGCTGAACATGGTGGCCGCCTATGGCGGCTTTCCCAACCGCTATCCGCATTGGCGGTTCGGGATGGATTACGAGCAGCTTTCCAAAGGATATGAATACGGCCTCTCCAAGATCTACGAGCTGGTGATCAACAACAACCCCTCGTACGCCTATCTGATGGAGAGCAACATGGACGTGGACCAGAAGCTGGTCATGGCCCACGTCTTCGGGCACGTCGACTTCTTCAAGAACAACTTCTCCTTCCAGCACACCAACCGCAAGATGATGGACGAGATGGCGAACCACGCCACGCGCGTGCGCCGCATCATCGACCGGATCGGCATCGAGTCGGTGGAGACGTTCATCGACCGCGCGCTCTCGCTGGAGAACCTGATCGACCAGCACGCGCCGCATTTCGCCAAAGCGAAGCGGGTAGATCCCGACGCTGCCGAGCAGCGCATCGAGGTGCACGGCTTCAAGACCGACCGCGAGTACATGGGCCAGTTCATCAACCCGCAGTCCTTCCTCGACGAGCAGCGCAAGAAGCTCGAGGAGGAGCGGGCGCGAAGCAAGAAGTTCCCCGAGCGGCCGCAGCGAGACGTGCTGCTCTTCTTGCTCGAGCACGCGCCGCTGGAGCGCTGGGAGGCGGACATCCTCGCCATCATGCGCGAGGAGGCGTATTACTTCGCGCCGCAGGGGCAGACGAAAATAATAAACGAAGGATGGGCCTGCATCGACGCACGCTCTCTCGTATATACGGCGAACGGGATAATGCCGATGGCCGAGGTGGTAGAGCAGATGCCCGCCGTCTCCGATGGAGAGGCGAGGCGCAAGGTCTACGACCGTAACATCATCCCCGATTGCGAGACGATCTCCATCCGCACACGGCGCGGTCTCAAGCTGAGCGGTTCGGTCAATCACCGGCTGCTCGATCCGGAAGGACGGTGGTGGCGCCTCGACGAGCTTGGCGTGGGGAGCAAGCTGCGCGTCGGGGGCGGTGCGAGCCTCTGGCCGACGCGGCGGGTGTCCCTCAGCTGGTCGCCCCCGCGCAGGATGACGCAGGCCGATGCCGCCCGGGCGGCCGGCGTCTCGCACCGGGTCGTCTGGCGCGCTCTTTCGGGGCACCGGGTGCGACAGTCGGATCGCATCGGCGCCGCGCTGGCACTCTACCAATCCGCGGAAAACGTGGCTGTCGCGTCCACTTTGCCTAGCCGTCGCACCCAGGTCGCGATTCCGGACGAGGTAAATCCGGACCTCGGGGCCTTCCTCGGGTACCTCGTGGGCGACGGGCACATTAGCCGCGTCAAACGGCACCTCGGCCTGACCAGCGCGGACGAGGAATGCGTCGAGCACTTCGTGCAGCTCGCGCACGATCTGTTCGGAATTCCCACGGTCGTGAAGTGGGACGACGGGCGGTATCGTGCCCTGGTCCATGCCGAGACGATCTCCGACTTCCTCGTGGAGGCGATCGGCCTCACCCACGGGCCCAGCGCCCGCCAGAAGCAAGTTCCGGCCAGCATCCTCCGCTCCCCGAAAGAAGTGGTCGCGCCGTTCCTGCGCGCGTACTTCGACTGCGACGGGTACGCGGGCGATCATGGGGTCATTCTCAGCACCTCCAGCGAGCAGATGAGCGAGCAGGTGCAGCTCCTGTTGCTCAACTTCGGGATCCTCTCCCGCAGGCCTCTCCAGCAAGACGGTTGCTGGCACGTCCACGTCAGCGGCGCGTCCACCGCCGTGTTCGAACGCGAGATCGGGTTCGGGCTGGCCCGCAAGAGGCAGGCGCTCGCCGACTACGTCCACGGGCGCCGCTGGTTCAAGGAAGAGCGCTGGGAAGACGAGGTCGTTTCGATCGAGCACGGCCGCGCGGACGTCTACGACATCTCGGTGGAGGACACGCACCGCTACGCCGCGCAGGGCTTCATCAACCACAACTCCTTCTGGCACTCGACGATCATGACCCAGAAGGCGCTCAAGGACTCCGAGATCATCGATTACGCCGACCACCACTCCGGCACCATGGGAACGCGGCCCGGCGCGATCAACCCGTACAAGCTCGGCATCGAGCTGTGGCGGCACATCGAGGACCGCTGGAACAAGGGCCGCTTCGGCAAGGAGTACGACGAGTGCGACGACCTGCTTCGCCGCCGAGCAGAAGCTCTTCGTCTACGGCTTCAACGAGAAGGGCAACCGCTGGGAGATCCTCGACCGCGAGTTCCAGAAGGTGAAGAAGAAGCTCCTGCAGCAGCTCACCAACTTCGGGCAGCCGATCATCGAGGTGGCGGACGGCAACTTCGAGAACCGCGGAGAGCTCTTGCTCGCGCACCGGCACGACGGCGTCGACCTGCGCGTCGACTACGCCAAGGACACACTGGTGAACTTACAAGCCTGCTGGCGGCGGCCGGTCGCCATCGTCACGCGCGTCGACGGAAAGGGCATGTTGATGCGCTTCGACGGCCGCGACCACACCGACCGCAAGGTCGACTACTAGCGGGTCGCGCTGAACGCTTGCGCAGTGCCTGCCGGCACGGCTATCTTCCCCGCGTGGCGGAAGCGCTCCCCGATCCCTTCGCGACGCTGAACGAACGTCAGCGCGCGGCGGTGCGACACGGCAAAGGCCCGCTGCTCATCGTCGCGGGCGCGGGCACCGGAAAGACCACTACGCTCGCGCATCGGGTCGCGCACCTCATCCTCGAAGGCACGTCGCCCGAGCGCATCCTGCTCGTGACCTTCGCGCGTCGCGCGGCTGCGGAGATGCTTCGTCGCGTCGAGGGGATCCTGCGCGAATTGCGGAGCGGGTCCGCAACGGCGGGCGCCGCCTCCGCCGCGGCCGGGTCGGCGCGGGTCTGGGGCGGCACCTTCCACTCGGTCGCGACGCGGCTCTTGCGCCTGCACGGGCAGTCGATCGGGCTCGAGCCGCAGTTCACCATCCACGATCGGCCGGACTCGCAGGACCTGATGGACGTGCTCCGCGCCGAGCTGGACCTCGCGCGCGGCGACCGCCGCTTCCCGAAGAAGGCCACCTGCCTCGACATCTACAGCCGCTGCGTCAACACGCGCGAGCGGCTGCCCGACCTGCTCGATCGCGCGTTCCCCTGGTGCAAGGAGAACGAGGCCGGGCTGCGCGCGCTGTTCGAAGCGTATTCGCAGGCCAAGGCGGCGCAGTCGGTGCTCGACTACGACGATCTGCTCGTCTTCCTCCACGGCCTGCTCGCGGACCCCGCTGCCTCCGCCGCCGTGCGGGCCCGCTTCGATGCGGTGCTGGTCGACGAGTACCAGGACACCAACGCGCTCCAGGCCGACATGCTGGCGCTGCTCTGCGAAGGCGGCCGCGGCCTCACCGTGGTGGGCGACGACGCGCAGTCGATCTACTCGTTCCGCGGCGCCACCGTGCGCAACATCCTCGACTTCCCGGCGCGCTTCGCCGGTGCGAGCGTGGTGGCGCTGGAGCAGAGCTACCGCAGCACCTCGCCGTTGCTCGAGGCCACCAACCGCGTGATCGCGCAGGCCCGCGAGCGCCACGACAAGGAGCTCTGGTCGCGGCGCGCGGCGGGCGAGAAACCGTCGCTCGTGACCTGCCAGGACGAGGAGGAGCAGACCGAATTCGTCATCTCCCGCATCCTCGCCCACCGCGAGGAGGGCATCGAGCTGCGCAGGCAGGCGGTGTTGTTCCGCGCCGCGCACCACAGCCTGCAACTCGAGATCGAGCTGGGCCGCCGCAACATCCCCTTCCACAAGTACGGCGGGCTCAAGTTCGTCGAGGCAGCGCACGTCAAGGACCTGCTCGCGTTCCTGCGGCTGGCGGAGAACGCGCGCGACCGGGTGGCCGGCACCCGGGTACTCACGCTCCTGCCCGGGGTCGGTCCGCGCACCGCGCGCGGGCTGCTCGACTCCCTGGGGCGCGCCGAGGCGCCCGCGGACTGGTCGCGCCTCAAGCCTCCCGCGGCCGCGGCGCACCTGTGGCCCGCCTTCGCTGAGCTGATGGCCGGCCTCGCCGCGCCCGAGGCGGGGGCCGTCGCAGCGCAGCTGCACCGCGTGCGGGGCTTCTACGCGCCGCTGCTCGAGCAGAAGTACGACCACGCCCAGGCCCGGCTGCGCGACCTGGAGCAGCTCGAGCAGGTCGCCGCGGCCTTCGCCGACCGGCACACCTTCCTCGCCGACCTCACGCTCGATCCGCCGTCGTCCACGCAGGAACTGGCCGGCCCTCCCACGCTCGACGACGACTACCTCATCCTCAGCACCATCCATTCGGCCAAGGGCCTCGAATGGGACGCCGTCTACGTTCTCCATGCCGCCGACGGGAACCTCCCCTCCGACCTGACCACCGGCAAGCCGGAGGAGGTCGAGGAGGAGCTGCGGCTCTTCTACGTCGCGCTCTCGCGCGCCAAGGACTGGCTCTACGTCTGCTTCCCGCTCCGCTGGTACAACCGGCCGGCCGGCGCGGGCGGCGCGCACACGTATGCGCAGCTCACCCGCTTTCTGCCGGAGCCGATCCGCGCTTCGTTCCGCCGGTATCCCGCCGCTGTGCGCGAAGAGCCTTTGCCGCCCCCAGCGGCACAGGTCACCGCGGCGGACATCCGGCGCGGGTTGCAGAAGCTGTGGTGATTTCTGCGGGACGCCTCAGCGGCGCCGGGGCCTCGCCACCTCGATGGCGAGCGGCTTGTCCTTGAGCGGTTTCTTGTTCGCCGCGAGGTACGCCTCGCTTGCGTCAGGCCGGACGACGACGTAGGCGTGGCGCGGCCGCAGCTCCAGTGCGAGCACCGTCTCGCGCGCTTGCCCCGCGAGCGACGAGAGGGCTTGCGCCAGGGATTCCGACTCCCATCCCGCGTCGCTGCCCTGATCCACGAACAGCTTCAGCCGATCGATCGGCGCCTGCGGCCCCTCGGGTGCGGCCCCGGCGGCACGCGCTCCGCCGCCTGCCGCCTCTCCTGCGCCGTCCTCGCGGCGCGGCCTGCGCGTCCGCTCGCCCCGTCCCTTGCTGCGCGCTTCCTTCTGCTCCTTCTGGACGTGCTCGACCTCGTGGTTCTCCTTCAGCTTCTCGCCCACCGCGCGGAGCTGCGCGCGCTCCATCCGGTGGTGGGTGAAGAAGTACTTGAGCGCGAAGGCGAGCAGCACCTTGCCGTCCTCGCGCGCGGCCAGGTCTCCGGCGAGCGGCAGGTAGGCCTCGAACGCCGAGCCGCCGGCCATGGCATCGCGCAGCTCCTTCATCTGCTTGTCGATCCACAGGCTCTTCGCCATCTCCGGCGTGGGCAGCTCGCGCTTCTCGAAGGTGATGCCGTACTTCTTCTCCAGCGCCGAGAGCGTCACCAGCTCCGCTCCGCTGACCAGGCTGATGGCGGTGCCCTTCTTGCCGATGCGCCCGGTGCGGCCCACCCGGTGCAGGTAGACCGAAGGGTCCTCGGGCAGCGAGTAATTGATCACGTGGGTGAGGTCGCTGATGTCGATGCCGCGCGCGGCGATGTCGGTCGCCACCATGAACTTCAGCTCGCCGCGCTTGACCTTGGCCATCACCCGCTCGCGCTCCTTCTGCGCCAGGTCGCCGTTGAGCATCTCCGCGTCGAGGCCGTTGCGGTTGAGCACGTTGGCGATCAGTTCGGTGTCGGTGCGCGTGTTGCAGAAGATGATTGCCCCCTCCGGGTCCTCGCGCTCGAGCAGGTAGAGCAGGTTGCGCGGCTTGGGGTACTGGTCGACCACGTAGTAGATCACGTTGTGGATGTGCTCGACGGTGAACACATCGCCCGTGAGCAGGATGGTCTCCGGATTGCGCAGGTACTTCTGCACCAGCTGCTCGATGTCGGCTGGCACGGTGGCGGAGAAGAGCAGCGTCTGCCGGTCGTTGGGAAGCTGGTCGAGGATGCGGGTGACCTCCTCGAAGAAGCCGGCGCCCAGCATCTCGTCGGCTTCGTCGAGCACGCAGATGCGGCAGTCCTTGAGTCGCAGCGTGCCGCGCCGGATGTGATCGAAGACGCGGCCCGGCGTCCCGACGATGATCTCCGCGCCGGCCTCCAGCGCGTCGGTCTGCGCCTGCATGGGCGCACCGCCGTAGATGGCGATGACCGACACGTCCTTGTGGCGGCCGAGCGCCTCGATCTCCTGCGCGACTTGAAGGGCCAGCTCGCGCGTGTTGCAGAGGACCAGCGCCGAGGCCTTGCGGGTGCCTCCGGGGATGCGCTCCAACACGGGGATTCCGAAGGCGGCGGTCTTGCCGGTGCCGGTCTTGCTGCGGCAGATGACGTCGCGGCCCGCGAGGATGGGCCCCAGCACGGCGGCCTGCACGGGCGTGGGGGCGACGTAGCCGCGGTCGGCGATGCCGCGCCGGATCTCGTCGGAAAGAGGTAACTCGGCGAAAGACTGACTGGCGATGTAATCGCTCATGAGAACAATTCCTGCGCGCGGAGGATCAAGCTGGCGCGCGGCTTGAATCGCAAAAAGTTTGCCTGTATAGCACCGCGCTTTCCGGGAAGTCGAGGAGATGACGACGAAGAGCAAGCCCAGGCGCAAGCAGGGCGCGCCCGCCCCGGAAAGCGCGGGCTCCGCCGCCTCCGCCGCGCGGGGGCGGACGGCGCGCGAGCGTGCCCCCGGTCAGTCCGGGCCCGGCAAGGCGCCGCCCGGGAAAGTTGCGCTGGGGAAAGGCGCGCCGGGACGGGCCGCCAGCGAGAAGCCGCCTCGCCAGCGCCCATCCGCGACGAAGCGGGCGAAGGCGGGCAGCGCGGGGCAGAAGCCGCCGGCCGCGCAGCGGACCGAGGCGGACCTGCCCGCGGCTGAACCGGAAGCGCGGGAGGCCGAGGCGCAAGCGCTGCCGCACGAGCCTGAGGTGCTCCCGCCCGAGCCGGCTGGGTTTGAGGCTGAGCCCCAGGAGCCCGCAGCCAGCGAACCCGAAGAGACCTTGCTGCCGGTCCCGGTGGGACGCGACCTCGCGCACGCCGACGTCCTGCAGCGCTATCTCGCCGACATTGCCCGGCACCCGCTCCTCAAGCGCGAGGAGGAGCACGAGCTCGCGGTGCGCTTCCAGCAGGCGCGCGATCCCAAGCTCGCCTGGCGGCTCGTCACCGCCAACCTGCGCCTGGTGGTGAAGATCGCGAACGAGTACCGCCGCGCCGCCTTCAACGTCCTGGACCTCATCCAGGAGGGGAACGTCGGGCTGATGCAGGCCGTGCAAAAGTACGATCCCTTCCGCGGCGTGAAGCTGTCGTCGTATGCGGCCTGGTGGATCCGCGCGTACATCATCCGCTACCTGATGGACAACTGGCGCATGGTCAAGCTCGGGACCACGCAGGCCCAGCGCAAGCTCTTCTTCAACCTGCGCAAGGAGCAAGAGAAGCTGCTCGCGCAGGGCTTCGAGGCGCAGCCGCGGCTGCTCGCCGAGCGGCTCGACGTCAGCGAGCAGGACGTGCGCGAGATGGATCAGCGCCTGGGCAACGACGAGTTTTCGCTCGACGCGCCGCTCGCGAGCGGCCACGAGGAATCGCGGCAGACCTACGGGGACCGCCTCGGCGACGGCCAGCAGGACGCAGAGTCGGTGCTGGGGGAGGAGGAGCTGCGCCGCGTCTTCAAGGACAAGCTGGCCCAGTTCGGGCGGACCTTGACCTCGGACAAGGACCGCTTCCTCTTCGAGCACCGCATCTCGGTGCCTGACGGCGTGGAGCCGCTCACCCTGCAGCAACTCGGCGAGAAGTACGGCTTCACCCGCGAGCGGGCGCGGCAGCTCGAGGCGCGCCTGACCGACCGGCTGCGCGAATTCTTGCGCCAGGAGCTGCCCGACTTCGCCCAGCTCTCGCTTCGGCCCTCCGGAGACGATTGAGAGCGATGGAGTGCGTCGATCGCGTGGCCCGCGCGGCCGGCGCCGAGTTGAAGTAAGAAGGGTGCGCGATGGCCGAACCGACCGCAAATCCAGTCCCGATCGCCGAGCGCACGGGCGCGGGTCCAGGCGTTGGGGTGGGGGAGGCGACCCGCTCGCCGCATCCGCTGGCGCAGCGGCGGATCCTCCTGCCGCTTCTGGCGCTGCTCGTCCTCGTACAGCTGCCCTTCCTCCACCTCGCGCTGCGCGGGCCCGCCGAGGTCACCGCCGCAGTGCCCTTCTCCGACTCGTTCAACCGGACATCTCTGGGCAACGACTGGTGGTCGAATGGCGGTCTGTGGCGCATCGTCAACGGCGAGCTTTATTCGCCGGGCGTGGGCAACAACCCTCTCTGGCTGAAGGCGCGGCTGCCGCACGACGTGCGCATCGAGTTCGACGTGCGGAGCGACGCGCCCGACGGCGACGTGAAATGGGAGGTGTTCGGCGACGGCCGCAACCACGCCTCGGGCTACGTTTTCATCTTCGGCGGTTGGCACAACCGCGAGAGCCGCATCGCCAAGCTGGACGAGCACGCCCTGACCGAGCAGGAGATGCGCGCGCAGCTCGCGCTGCTGGCGCGCCCGTATCCCTCGCATGAACCGCGTCTATCGGGTGCGGCTCACGCGGCAGGGAGACCTTTTGCGCTGGGAGAACGACGGCCAGCTCGTGCTCGAGCTGCGCGACCGCTCCGGCCTGTCGGGCTCGGGCCACGACCGCTTCGGATTCTCGTCGTGGCTGAACGACACCTGGTTCGACAACCTCAAGATCGAGCCGCTTTAGAGATCCGGTTCCGCGCCGGCCCGTCCCTCTTGCTGCTTGCGCCGCAGCGCGAGCTGCTTCTTCAGCTCGTCGTCGTTGACCAGAACGGACCGCCGCGCGCGCCGCCCGCTGAGCCACTTTTCGCGCGCCAGGGCCAGCGCGACGAAGGGCCCGGCGGTCAGGAACAGCAACGCGGCTACCCACGGCAGCTCGGCGAGCTGCGGGACCGCGGCGCCGGCGAAGTGGGGGCCCAGCCGGCGCGAGAGGCCGAGCGTGAGCGCCACCGCCGCGGCGAGCGGAGGCAACAGCAGCGAGAAGCGCTCGTAGCGGGAGAGCGCGACGAAGAACCCGAAGAACGCCGCGGGGATCGCGAGCCAAGGCCAGGGCAGGCCGCTGACAGAGACCGAGGCGAGCCAGCGCGAAGTCAGCGCGAAGGCGGTGCCCAGCGCGCCGCCGAGCGCCACCGCGGTGCCCCACGAGGGCCAGGCGAGGCCCACGGCCAGAGCGCCTGCTCCGGCCACGATCATCGCCACGGCGGGGAGGGGTGAGCCTGGAAAATGCGGCGCGAGCCCGAGACGCACGGCGAGGATGACGCCGCAGAGGAGCAGGATGCCCGCGAGCACCCGCTGACCCTCGCGGCCGAGCACCACCAGCAAGAGCGCCACCGCGAACAGCGCCCAGGGTACCCAATCCGGAAGCGCGTGGAGCAGCTGATCGTAGGCGACCTGCAACGCCAGGGCTGCGAGGACGTGAACGGGCACCGGGGCCGGAGGCGAGGCCTCGACGGCGGGCAGGGCGAACAACATTAGGTTCCGTTCACCGAGAAATACATCAGCATCAGCCCGAGCAGGATGAGGAAGGCGACCGCGGCCGCGAGCGGCCCGTGGTCGAGCGCGGTGCGGTCGAGCATGTCGCCCGCCTCCATCCGCGCCTGCGCGGGGGCGTCCTTCCGCCGCAGCAGCGCCTTCGCGAGGCGGCGCGCACCGTGGTAGTCGCCCTGGTCGAACAGCGCGCGGGCCGGAGCCAGCTCGGGCGTCGCGAGGGATTCGCTCATCCGCTTGGCGTCGGGGATGTACTCGCGCCGAGGCGCCGCCGTGAAGAGCGAGGGTGCGACCGGCGCGTCGTTCGCGGTGCCGGGGATCGTGTTGCGCGTCGAGGTGGCGGACTGGCTGTTCTGAGCCATGAAAAATTCATACCGCAGGCGTGCGCGCACCTCAACTCAGGGGCAGATCCGCCCTGCCCGTGCCTTCGGGCACGCCGCCCCGTCAGGCACCGCTCCGTCGGGAGGCGAGAAGCGGAAGCCCCGGTAGCGATTCCGGGTTAAGTTCCCTACCGATGCGAGCGAGGTGCTCACGGCGCGCCCTCTTGTTGGCCGGACTCGCCGGCGCTGCAGGGGCAGTGTTGCCGCGGCGAGCGCGCGCGTTCGGGGAGGCGTCGCGGCTCTCGTTCGCGGTGCTGCGGCACGGCGGCCGCTGGGACCCGCGGCCCGATGCGCTGCCTCGACTCGCATGGGAGGTCGCCAGGCGCACCAGCATCGACGCCACCCCGACGGTGAAGTCGCTCGGCGCCGCCGACCCCGACGCGACGCAGGCTTCGAGGCCTCGGTGCGCGAGCTCTTGCGCCGCGTGCTGCCCGGCGCCGTGCTCACGCCGGTGCCGCGCGACCACGTGCTCTACAAGTCCTTCTATCTGCTCGACGGCCCGGCCGGCCGGGTGAGCGCGGCGCCCGATCTGCTCGGGCTCGAGCTGGGCGGCCGCCTCGGCGTGCTCTACTCGCAGAACGACCTGCTCGGCGCGCTCGCGCGCGACGCCTTCGGCGCCTGGGAGATGGAGGTCACGCCCGGCGGCGAGGCGCAGCGGGAGAAGGCCATCCGGCTGGGCGTCAACACCGCGATGTACGCGATGTGCCTCGACTACAAGGAGGACCAGGTCCACATCCCGTTCATCCTCAAGCGGCGCCGGATCTAAGCGGCGCGCCTCTCCATGCCTCCCACCGCATACAACGCCTGGCGGCTCACCTCCCTCACCCAGCTTCCCGCCTGGGCGCTGGCGCTCGCCGCCCTTGCGCTGGCCTTCGCGGTGGCGCTCTCGTTCAGGGGCGTCCGCAGCGAGCCCAGCCCGCTGCGCAGGAGGGTGCTCGTCTCCCTGAGGGTGCTGGCGGCGCTGCTGGTGTTCGCGCTGCTCCTCGAGCCGGGCCTGGAGCTGCGCGCCGAGACGCGCGTACGCGCCCGGATCGCGGTCCTCCTCGACACCTCCCGCTCGATGCGCTTTCCAGCCTCGGCGAACGGGGGCACGCGCATCGAGGAGCTGCTGCGCTGGCTGCGCTCCAAGGCGCCCGATCTGCATGAGCTGGCGTCGCGCTTCCAGGTCGACGTATACGGGTTCGACAAGGAGCTGGCTGCCCAGGACCCGCAGAAGCTCGTCGCCGCGCTCGACGCGCCGCCCGGCGCCGCCAACGGTCCCCAGCAGGCCGCGAGCGGGCCCGCCACCGACATCCTCGGCGCCCTTGGCGCAGCTGCGCAGGCGGGGACCGCCGGCAGGCCGCTGGCCGGTTTCATCGTCGCCTCCGATGGCGCCGACAACGCCGAGTTGCAGCAGGGCGTCCCGGAGGGCGCGCGAGCCGAGCTCGACCGGCTGGGCGCCCCGGTGTTCGCGCTCCCGATCGGCGCGGGCGCTCTCAAGGACCTCGCCGTCGAGCGGGTGGCTGTGGACGACTTCGCCTTCGTGCGCAGCCAGGTCACCGTCGACGTGACGCTGACGGCGCGCGGCTTCCCCGCGACCGATGTGCCGGTGACGCTCAAGCGCGAGGGCCAGCTCATCGCGCAGCGGCAGGTCCGCCTCGGCGGCGACGTCCAGCGCGCCCAGGTGAAGCTCACATTCGTGCCCGACCACACCGGCAAGTTCGCCTTCACCGTGGCCGCGCCGGTCTACCAGGGCGAGGCGCTGGCGCAGAACAACTCCCGCTCGTTCGTGCTCAAGGTGATCCGCGATCGCGTGCGGGTGCTGCTGGTGGTCGGCCGGCCGAGCTGGGATGTGCGCTTCCTGCGCCAGCTCCTCAAGAAGGACCCCAACGTCGATCTGATCAGCTTCTTCATCCTGCGCACACCCGGCGACGACCCCCGCAGCTCGCAGGAGGAGCTGTCGCTCATCCCGTTCCCGACCACCGAGATCTTCCAGGAGCAGCTCAAGACGTTCGACCTGGTCATCTTCCAGGACTTCGGGAACCGGCCCTGGTACCGCCTGGCGCAGTACTTGGATGGCGTCGCCGCCTACGTGCGCGAGGGAGGCGCCTTCGCGATGATCGGCGGCGACCAGACCTTCTCCGCCGGAGAGTACGGCGGCACGTCCATCGAGGACATCCTGCCCGTCTCGCTGCTTCCGTCGGGAGCGTCCGGGGTGGACGAGAACCAGGTGCAGCCGCAGCTGACCGAGGCGGGCAGGAGGCATCCGGTCACCGAGTTGGTCCCAGGCGCCGCGGCGAACCAGGCGCTCTGGGGCAAGCTGCCGCGCCTGCCGGGGCTGAATCTGGTTGGGCCTGCCCGCCGGGGCGCGCAGGTTCTGCTCGAGACGCAGGAGGGGAAGCAGGTGCTGGTGGTGGGCGAGGCGGGGCAGGGGCGCACGCTGGCGCTGCTCAGCGACTCGAGCTGGGAGTGGAGCTTCCTCGCCGCGGGCCAGTCGCTCGGGCCGCGGGCGTACGAAACGTTTTGGCACAACGCCATCCGTTGGCTGGTGCGCGACCCGGCGTTGACGCCGATGCGGCTCACCGCCGAGCGGCCGGCGGGCGATTCCGGATCAATGGGCGAACCCCCGGCGCTCGACGCGCAGGTGCGCGGCAGCGACTACGGCGCGGCCGGCGGCTCGCAGGTCTCGCTCTCGATCGTCTCTGGCGAGGATGGGAAGCCGCGGGTGCTGCCGGGTGCGACGGCGAATGCGGACGGCACCGCCCGCCTGCAGCTCCCTCCGTTGCCCCCGGGGGCCTACAAGGCGGTGGCGCAGGCGCGCAGCGCAAATGGGCAGGAGATCGGCCAGGCCGAGGAGGCCTTCGTCGTTGCGCCGGCGGGTCCGGAGGATCTGGAAGCCGCGCCGCGGCCCGAGCTGCTGGAGGCGATCGCCCGGGCTACGTCCGGCCGGTCCATCGATGCCGGCGACAAGCTCACCTCGCTGCCCTTCCGCGATCCCGGCCGGGTCGAGGTGGGCCAGCGCCTGAGCAGGCCACTCTGGGATCGCTTGACGGTGCTGGTTCTGCTCTGCTGCATCGTCGGGGCGGAGTGGACGCTGCGGCGTCGCTGGGGCTATGCCTGACGCGTTGTAGGCGGGGTTGAACGTCAACGTCAACGTCAACGTTCAACGTCAGCGCGGCTTGGACTTGAGTGTCGCCAGTCCCGGCGGGGAGGTGGGTGCGGCGGCGACGGAGGGTGCCTTGGCGGCTTCGGCCTCCAGCCGCTCGATCCAAGCTTGCGGCAGTCCGCGCTCGCGGGCGCCCTCGACGAGATAACCGAGCAGGCGGCCGCTGCCCGGGCCCGGTGCGGTACGCCTCTCCGGCCGCGCGACGAACGCATGCGCGTCGACTTGCTTGCCGGCCGCCTCGACGCGAACCGGCACCTCCATGGAAAGGCCGGTGGGAACGCCCTCCTTGCGCAGCACCGCCTCCCGCGCGTCGGGCGACAGCTCGAAGAGCACGCCGTGCACGGCGCCGCTCTCGTCGGCGGCCAGGTCCGCGACCTTGCCGCCCCAGAAGCGGCTCTCGACGTCGAAGATCAGCGCATGGCCGCGGAGGACCGCCGGGGTTCCCTGGGCAAAGAGGCGGGCGTCGACGCCGTGCTCGGCCGACCATTCGGCCAGGTGGCGCGTCGAGAGCACGGATCCATAGGCGAAGTAGCGGTACATGCGGCTCGGCCTATTTCGACGGGGGCGCGGCGGGCGCCGCCTCGGCGGAGGCGCCGCTTTGCCGATCGGCCTGCTCGTTCTGCTCCTTCTCAGCCCGCTTGCGGACGCGGTCGAAGGCATCGATCACGCCGTTCAGGCCCTTCTTGGGCAAGAGCGTGTTGAGCTGGTCGCGGTAGGTCTCGACCAGGCTCACGCCCTCGGTGATCACGTCGACGGCGCGCGGGCCCTTCTTGGTGTCCACCATCACGTAGTTGACCTCGACCGTGTCCGCGCCGTGATGGACCTTCGTCTTCACCACCGTGTGGTCGCCCTTCTCCTCGCCCAAGATCTCGATCTTCACGTCGTCGACGTCGACGCTGCCGGACACCATCTTGGCGAGGTAGTTCGCCTCCATCGCGCCCTTCATCGCCTTGGTGTAGCGGGCGTGCTCGGCCGGCGTGAGCGAGGCCCAGTGCTTGCCCAGCGTCAACTTGGCGAAGGCGTCGAAGTCGAGCAGGGTGTCGACCGCCTCGCGCGACGCGCGCCGAGCCCGCTCGCGGCGCGGGCCGCTCGACTTGTAGAACTTGCGCAACGACTCGTGGATCCTGCGGTTCGAGGCCTCGACGGCGGCGGAGGCCCTCCCGGGCGCGGCCGCCGACGCGCGCTTGGGCGCGAGGAGGAGAAGGGCCGCGCAGAGCGCGATGGCAAGCGGGCGGAAGAACGTCACGTAAACCTCCTGGAAGCCTGGATTCGCCGCTTGAGATGGCACGCAATGGCGCGTCTCTTCAAGCCGGATCGTTCTACTTTGGTACAGAGACCGTGCTGGCGGGGGCTTGCCCGGGCGGCGGAGGCGGGCCGGGGATGGGCTTGACCTCGGTGCCGACCGCCTTCTCGAGGGAAGCCCAGGCGATCTGCGCGTCGAAGAGCGCGCGGAGCTGCTCGCCCGTCGCTCGCGAGTACAGGAAGGCGTCCAGCACCAGGTCGTTCGCAGTGCCCAGGCCGCTGTCGAAGGCGAGTCCCGCCTGCACGAGGAGCTGCTTGCCGATCGCCGCCTCCCGTGAATACCGCTGCGCCCGCACGCGCGCCTCGGCCAGATCGCCGAGCGCCTGCTGCAGCTCGAGCCGCAGCAGCGACTCGGAGCCAGCCAGCAGCGCCTGCGCCTCATGGACGTCAGCCTCCACCTGCCGCACCCGGTAGGTCTTCTGCGGGATGTCCAGCGTGCCGCGCAGCCCCAGGCCGATGAATGCAGTCACCTGGTTGGGCTTGAGGACGAACGGCGACACCGGGGTGTCGGCATTGCTCTGGTAGTTCCCCATGAAGCCGCCAACCAGGCCGAAGTCGGGGTAGTAGCGCGCCCGCTCCAGGTCGAGCAGGGCAAGTCGCGCGAGCACGTTCTCCCGCGCCGCCTTCGTCTCCGGCCGCCGCGACAGACCGACCTTGACCATCTCCTCGAAGTCGGGCTGCTGCGGGGGCTGCGGCAGCTCCTGCCGCACGATCTCCAGCGGCTCCTGCGGCTCGAGCCCGATGATCAGCTTGATTCCGATCACCGCCAGCGCCTCGTTCTTCACCGAGCCGGCGTGCTGCGCCTCGACCTCCTCGGTCACGTAGTCGATGCGAGTGACGTCGGCCCTGGTGACCTGATCGCTGCCCTCCTCGACCAGCGCGCGGGCGCGCTTCTTCGCGTCGGCGATCCGCCTGCGCACACCCTCGATCGCCGCCAGCCCGAAATGGGTGGTCTGGTAACCCCAGTAGGCCCTGGTCACGTCGAAGACCGCCTGTTGCCGCGCCCGCTCGAGCAGCGCATCCTGCGCCACCACCCCGTGCACGGCGGCCGCGTTGCCGGCGTCGATTTTGCCGAAGGTGTAGAGCGGCAGGACCGCGTTCACGGACGACTTGACTATCACCCCGAGCGGGTACGTACTCGTCACGACGTCGTTCAGGTTCGGGTCGGTGGGGCCGAGCCTGAGCCGCGCCGGCGAGACAGGCCCGCCCCCGCCGATCGTGAAGTCGAAGGTGGGAAACCAGATCCAGGACGCCTCCCCGCGCCTGCCCTCCGCATGTTCCAACTGCGCCACGGCCTGGCGCGCGCGGGGGTCGGCCACGCGCGCGCGTTCCACCAGGTCGCGCAGCGTCAGCGGTGCTCCCGCAGGTCGTGGCGCGGGCCGCAGCGCGTTGTTGGGGATCTCGAGCTCGAGCGGATCGTAGATCGGCGCCGTCGGCTCGGCAGGCTGCGCCGGCTGGGCCTTGGTCTCGGGCTGGGGTTTGGTCGCGGGCTGGGCCTTGGTACCGGGCCTCCTCTGCCGGGCCTTGGCCTCGGCCTTTGCCGCCCAGGCCGTCTCGGGGGCGGTCCAGAGCAGGAGCGCGCCGAGCCCGGGAACGAGCCCGCGCAGCCCGACGCGCGCCAACGCGAAAGGCCGCGGCAGTACTCCTGCGCGCGGCCTTTCCGGGACCATGGGCATGCCTCTGTTGGACCCCGTCACTCGTTGGTGTAGTCCGAGCCGAGGTAGTTGATCAGTTCTTCGCCAACCAGATAGCGCAAATTGTTCTCCAGGCGCACTTTCTGGACGAACAGGTCGTGCTCCGGGTAGACGCTCGCTGCGTGCTGCGGGCTCTTGAAGTAGAAGCTGAGCCACTCTTGGATGCCCTTCATGCCGGCGCCGGGTAGCCCATCCACCCGACGATGTCGATGTTGTCCCAGCCCTCTTTGTTGTCGCCGCGCGGCTTGTAGTAGTGGATCGAGACCTTGTGCTGCAGGTCTTGGTAGAGATCCGGGTAGCGCTCCGGCTCGAGGATCTGCTCCAGCACCGACAGCTTGGAGACTTCCTTGGTCTTGAAGTTGGCGGGGTCGTCCAGCACCTCGCCGTCGCGGTTGCCGAGGATGTTGGTGGAGAACCAGCCCTCCATCCCCAGCATGCGGGCCTTGAGGCCGGGCGCGATGATGGTCTTCATCAGCGTCTGACCGGTCTTGAAGTCCTTGCCGCCGATCGGGACGCCCTTCTTCTCCGAGAGCTCGATCAGCGCGGGGAAGTCGCAGGAGAGGTTGGGCGCGCCGTTCATGTACGGCACGCCGCTCGTGATCGCCGCGTAGGCGTAGAGCTGCGAGGGGAAGATGTTGGGGTGGTTCGCGTCCAGCGCCTTCTCGAAGGCGGCGAGCGTCTGGTGCTCGGGGCCCGCCTCCTGGTAGGCCTCGGTGGAGGCGCACCAGACCATCACGGCGCGCGTGCACTTGTTCTTGTCCATGAAGCCGCGGATGTCGGCGATGAGCTGGTTGACCAGCTCGCGCTTCGTGCCGGTCTTGACGTTCGCGCCCTCCAGCCGCTTGACCACGTTCTTGTCGAAGACGGCGGGCATCGGCTTGATCTTCTGCAGCGCGGGCTTGACGACCTCGAGGTGCTCTGGCGAGAGCACCTTGGCCTTGGCGGCCGCGGTGTAGGCATCGTCGGCGATGGGATCCCAGCCGCCGAACACCAGGTCGTCGAGAGAGGCGAGCGGAACGAAGTCCTTGATCTTCGCCCACCGCTTCTCACTGCGCTTGCCGAGGCGGATCTCGGCCATCTGCGTCAGCGAGCCGATCGGCTTGCTCAGCCCGCGCCGGGCGGCCTCGCAGCCAGCGATGAAGGTGGTGGCGACTGCGCCCATCCCCGGAAGCAGCACGGCCAGCTTGCCGTCTGCGGGGGCGATCTTCGTCTTCTTGAACTGCTCGCTCATCAGCTGCTCCGCGCGCCGTGCAGCTGCAGGCGCGCACACTCTGTGCCCAGCGACCGGCCGGGCTGCGGCGCGGCGCACAATCGAACGCGCCGCCGTCTCCGTCAAGCGCTTTTGCGCCGCGAGCGGCCGGGGGCTGCCCGGCCCTTCGAACGCACCTGCGATCGCAGAAGACGCGGATGAGAACACACCGGCCACCTTGCGAACTTCCCCGCTCTCCGGCGAGGATGCGCGCAGCGGAGAGATTTCCCCTCATGAGCGACATGGAAAGCGGCGGAGCAGGGTTGCCCGGGGCGGAGGCCCTCGCCTCGGCCTGCGACGCCGTTTCCGAGCCCCTCGTCCTGCTCCGCATCCTGCCCGGCCAACGTTTCGTCCTCGAGTTCGCCAACGCCGCCTGGCTGCAGGCGCGCGGGCTCTCGCGGGCGGAAGCGCTCGGACGCTTCGCCGACGAGCTGCCGGGCGCATTCGGGTCCAGCCTCCCGCTCTACCTCGAGGCGGCCTCGGCGAAGAAGGCGCAGCGCTACGATGACGCCTGGCCCCGCGCCGGTGGTCCGGCGCTGGTGCAGGTGACGGTGACGCCGATCCTCGATGCGGGCGGCGCCTGCGGGCACCTCTTGGCCGTGGCGCGCGACTTGAGCGAGCACACCCGCTCCGAGGAGGCGCTGCGCAGCTCGGAGGACCGCTTCCGCGCGCTCATCGAGCAGCTGCCCGACGCGGTGATGGTCACAGGCGGCGGCCGCTTGCTCTACGCCAACCCCGCCTTCGCGCGGCTGCTCGGCTACGACCGGCCCGAACAGCTCATCGGGACCGCGGTGCTCGACCGCTTCCACCCCGACGAGCGCGGCCTGATGCGGGAGCGGCCCGAGGCGGTGCTCAAGAGCGGCGAGCCCCAGCCGGCGGCCGAGAGCCGGCTCCTGGCACGCGACGCGAGCACGGTGACCGTCGAGGTGCTCGACCTGCCGGTGGTCTTCGGGGGCGCGTCGACGGTGATGACCATCGCCCGCGACCTGCGGGGCCGCAAGGAGATGGAGGCCCAGCTCCAGCTCGCCGACCGCATGATCTCGGTCGGCACGCTGTCGGCGGGTATCGCTCACGAGATCAACAACCCGCTCGGCTACGTGATCGGCAACCTCGGGTATCTCGCCGACGGGCTCTCCAAGCTGCGCGGGCTCGGCCAGGACCGGGGCGTGGACGTGAAGGGCCTCGAGGACGCGCTGCAGGAGGTGTGGGACGGCGCCAAGCGGGTACGCAACATCGTGCATGATTTGAAAACCTTTTCGCGCACCGACGTCGAGCGGCGCGAGGCGGTGGACGTGCGCCGCGTGCTCGACGCCGCCATCCGCCTGGCGCAGAACGAGCTGCGTCACACCGCGAACGTGGAGATGGCGCTGCCGGAGGATCTGCCTTCGATCGAGGGAGACGCCTCGCGGCTTTCGCAGGTGTTCCTCAACCTGCTCATCAACGCGGCCCAGGCGATGCCCGACAGGCCCTCATCGCAGAACCAGATCCGTGTCTCGGCAGCTGCGGATCGGGGCCGGGTCTCCATCGAGGTGCGCGACAACGGCAGCGGCATGACGCCCGAGGTGCTCCGGCGGATCTTCGATCCGTTCTTCACCACCAAGCCGGTGGGCGTGGGCACGGGGTTGGGGCTCTCCATCGTCCACAGCATCATCAACGCCATGCGCGGCGAGATCAGGGTGGAGAGCGAGCCTTCTGCGGGCACCGCCTTCCACATCTCGCTGCCGGTCGTGGTCCGCCCCATCGCGAAGGGCGCGCCGCCGCCGCCGGTGCCCCGCGACCTGCACGCCCGGGTGTTGGTGATCGACGACGAACCGCTGGTGGGCACCTCCATCCGGCGCGTGCTCGCCGGCGAGCACGACGTCACCGCGGTCACGCAGGGGGCGGACGCGCTGCGGCGCATCGCCTCCGGCGAGCGCTACGACGCGCTCCTCTGCGATCTCATGATGCCGGAGCGCTAGCGAAGCCGTTCAGCACCGAAGCGCTGCGCGCGTTCGTGCGACGGCTGAGCAAACACTGACTTCGCGATGTGCAGGCCGCTGGTCAGCGGCAGCACAGACGCAGGATGCGAGGCCATGATTCTGGCCGCCCGGGCCAGCGCGCCGTCACGCGTGCGGCTGGGTGACGACCAGCAGGGTGCCCGCCGAGACGCCGTACTTCTCCAGCGCGCCCACCTCGGCGATCACCTCGCGGCCGGTCCGCTCGCCGGACAAGAGCGCCGCGTAGGCGGAGAGGATCCGCCGGGTCTCGGCCGCGCCCTCGCGCACCATCTCGACGCGGAAGCGGCGGACCCCTGCATCGAGAAGCCGCGGCAGGCAGGACGCCGCGCTCTGCGCGCGGGCGTTGAAGACGGTGTTGCGGCAGCCGACGTCGACGATCACCGGGTGCTCCATGCCCAGGCCGTCCCGAAGCTGGATGAGGTGCTCCTCGCAGGGGCGCCCGCAGTCGCGGAAGTCGCGGCCGTTGGAGAGCAGGTGCGAGTAGACGCAGTGCTCGTTGTGGAAGAGCGGGAGGTGCTGGTGGATAGTCACCTCCAGCGAACCCTCCGGCACTCCCCGGGCCAGGTCGAGGAGCTGCGACAGATCGAGATCGTAGGCGGGCGTGAGCGTGGCGAGGCCCATCCCGAGGAGAATTCGCGCGGTCGCTGCGTTGGTCGCGTTGAGCGAGAAGTCGCCGCGCACGGCGAAGCGCGGGGGAAGCTTCGGGCCCAGCTTGCGGAAGTGCTCCAGCGCGCCCAGGTGGCGCGCGAGGATGCCGTCGGGCCGCAGCCGCTCGAAGCGCTGGTCGTAGCCCTCTTCTCCCGGTTTCTGCACCCGCGGCGTGGCGATGACCACGCGCAGCCCGCGCGCGCGCACCTGCTCCACCGCGATGCCCAGGCCGACCAGCTCCATGAAATCGAGCTGCAGCTCGCGCAGCCCCAAGCGCGGAGCGAGCTCGAGGGCCGCGTCCACCTGCTCGAGCGTGCGTAGAAGCGGCACCAGCTCCGGCGCGGAATCGGACGGGGCGCGCCGCGCGGAGGCCGGCGCGAGCTCCGGCAGATCGTGGCCGCGCGCGAGGGTGCGCGGCCGTGCAGGCGGCGGCGCCGCGCTGAGCGCGTCCGAGAGCGCGCGGCGCATCCGCTTCAGCTCCGAGGGCGGCAGCGCCACCGCCGAGGCGAGCGCGATCGTCAGCCGCCGCAGCGCGAAGGGCGTCTCGCCGAAGGCCCCCAGCTTCTCGCGCAACAGCGCCTCGTCGAGCGGCCGTGCCGCAGCGGGCACCAGAGGCATCGCGCTCTCCGTCTGCGCGGTGCGGCCCAGCGCATCGCGCGCCTCGGCCAGCAGCTTCTCTCCGGCGGCGCCCCGGACCGCAAGGTCGAGATCGACCTTGCGCTCCTGCGCCGCGATCCGCTTCGCCTTGCGGGTGAGCTCCGCGTCCTTCGCCTTCCAGACCACGTCGCCCGGCCGCACCAGGCGGAGGTCGGGGGCCGCGCCGTCGCCTACGCCCTTGCCGAACACCAGCTTGAGCAGGCCCGAGGGCAGCTCGTCGCAGGCGTGGAGGCCGCCGCGGGGCTCGTCATCCTCCGGCTTGCCCTGGTCGAAGAGGATGCGGTCGCCCGCCTTCAGCCGGGGCTGCAGGTCGCCGTCCGCGTCCCTCTCCTTGCGCACCAGCACCTGGCCGCGGCTCGCGAACACCTCCTCGACCCGGCCGACGAGAACGCCGCGGTGGCCCGGATAGAGGCCGTGCACCAACCCCTGGTGGTCGGAGCCGCGCAAAAAGCCGTGGCTGAAGCTCCGCGAGAAGCTGTAGCGAAGCTCCTCCTCGTCGCGCGCGCCGAGCGGCGTGGGCCGCTTCTCGATCGCCGCGTCGAGCGCGCGCCGGTACTTGTCCACGACGTTGGCGACGTACTCGGGGCCCTTCATGCGGCCCTCGATCTTGAAGCAGGAGACGCCCGCCGCGAGCAGCTCGGGGAGCAGGTCCCAGGCGGAGAGGTCGCGCGGGCTGAGCAGGTAGCGGAGCTGCTCGTCGCCGCGGGCGGTGGCGCGCTCGCCGTCGACCACCAGGTCGTAGGGCAGGCGGCAGCTCTGCGCGCACTGGCCGCGGTTCGCGCTGCGGGCCTGCAGCGCCTCGCTGGTGAGGCACTGGCCGGACCAGCTCACGCAGAGCGCGCCGTGCACGAAGCACTCGAGCTCCAGGTCGGTGCCTTGTGCGAGGGTGCGGATCTCCTCGACCGACAGCTCGCGCGGCAGCACCACCCGGCTGATGCCCAGCGAGGCGGCCACCGCCGCGCCTTCGGCGCTGGAGACCGTCATCTGCGTCGAGGCATGGAGCGAGAGCTGCGGCCAGACCGCGTGCGCGAGCCTCGCCGCGCCCAGGTCCTGCACGATGATCGCATCGGCGCCCGCCGCGGCGATGGCGGCGAGGGCCTCCTCCGCTACGGCCAACTCGCGATCGAAGACCAGCGTGTTGAAGGTGACGAAGCCCTGCACGCCGCGACGGTGGAGGAACTCGAACACGCGCGGCAGGTCCTCTACCGCGAAGTTGTCGGCGCGGGCGCGGGCGTTGAAGCCCCCCCGCAGCCCGAAGTAGACCGCGTCGGCCCCGGCCGCGACCGCCGCGCGCAAGCTCTCCTCGTCGCCGGCGGGGGCGAGCAGCTCCGGTCGGTCGAGGAGGCGGGCCATGGGTCCCGCTTGTAGCGTTCCGTGCTCCGCTTGCAAACGAATTGCTTACCGCGCCGGCCCTTCGGAGGCGAGGAGCTGCTCGAGCCAGAGCGCCGAGAGCTTCTCCTGGAGGCTGGTCTGCCTCAGGCGCGCGCGCAGGTTCTCCCAGTCGATGCAGTCCATGTCCTGGTCCTGGTCGAAGCAGGTGAAGACCACGGTCTCTTCGCCGGTTTTGGGGTCTCGGTGCTTCTGCAGGCACTGCGCGCAGATCTCCTTGAGCATGCACTGCATCGGCGAGTTGATCGAGGCGATGCCGACGTGGTCCGGCCGCAGCAGGCCGGCGAGCGGTCCCCTGCGGGCGGCGGCCACGGCGGCCATCATCCGGTCGCTGCCGATGGCGATGATGCGCGAGACCCCGCGCAGCGGAACGGAGGGAGCGCCCAGCGCCCCGGTGCCGTAGGCGACCATCGCCTCCACCATGTTGCCGCTGAAGGCCCGGTCCTGGGGCCTTCGCGGCGCGGGCGGCTGCGAGCCCTTGTCCACTGCCCAGACCACCACGTCCGTCGCCTCCTCGATCTGGTCGCGCTTGAAGATGTCCTCGGCGCGCCGGTAGCCGGCGAAGTAGATCACCCGGCAGCCGTTCGCGCGCAGCGCCTTGCTGATCGAGAACAGCACCGCGTTGCCCAGGCCGCCGCCACAGAGGACCACGTCCTCGCCGCGCGGGATGGTGCTGGGGGCGCCGGTGGGGCCCATCACCACCACCGGCTCGCCCGGCCTGAGCGCGGCGCAGAGCCGGCTCGAGGCGCCCATCTCGAGCACGATGAGGCCCAAGAGACCCTTCTCGCGATCGACCCAGGCGCCGGTCAGGGCGAGCCCTTCCATCAGCAGACGGGTGCCCTCGACCTCGGGCGCCAGGGTCTCGAAGTTCTGCAGCCGGTAGAACTGGCCAGGCTGGAAGCGGCGCGCGGCGGCCGCGGCTCGCACCACCACCTCGACGATGGTGGGCGTGAGCCGGTTCACCTGGTGCACGGTGGCGAGCAGCTCTTCGTCGAGCCGGGCGGCAAAGCTCCGGAATTGGTCCTCGAGGTGGCCCAGCGTCCGCCCGGCCTGCGCGCCTCCGCGCGCCGACAGCTCATCCAGCTCGCGCAGCCGGTCGCCGAAGAGCGCGGCGATGTGGGGATAGCCATCCTTGGCCGAGGCCATCGCTTTGACCACCGAACCCGCGTAGGTCGGGTGGTTGTCGCCGAAGTAGCTCACCAGCAGCGGCGCCGCGGCGGCGCCCGGCCCGCTGTCGGTCTGCCCGCCGTCCGGGTCCTTGCGATAGCTGGTGAAGAAGCCCGGCGCGCCGGAGAGGTCTTCGGTCACGCCCGCGGGGACGAGCTTGCCGTCCTCGAATCGGAAGCCGCGGAAGCTGTGGTGCTCCGGATCCAGCTCGAAGAGCCCGGGGTTCTCCTTGCCCAGCGTGACATTGGGGCTCGTGCCCGCGGCGACGCAGACGGTGCGGGCAGGCAGCTCGACCGCCTCGTTCGCCGACTTCCACTTGCCGCCTTCGCGCACCTGCCGGGCGAAGCGCACCGCGCGCACCGCCCCGAACGCGTCGGGCGTTGCCTCCAGCGGCGAGAGGCCCTCGGCGAAGACGATGCCCTCCTCGAGTGCCTTCACCACCTCTTCGTGGTTCAGCCGGTACGCGGGCGAGTCGTCGAGGCCCTTGCGGTAGGCGACGGTGACGCCACCCCAGAGCGACACCAGCTTGGCCAGGTCGGGCAGCTCGCCTCCGGCCTGGGCCCGGGTGCGTTCCGCCCGCACCGCGCGGCCGTGCTCGAGCTGCTCGAGGTAGATGCCGCGCTCCTCCTCGTCGAGGAGCGAGAGAATGCGCTCTTCACCGCGCGCGTCGCGGCCCGCGGAGCCGCCCTTGGCACCGTCGCCCAGCCGGGCGCAGAGCGCCTCGTGCCGCGCGAGCAGCTTCTCCACCTGCACGGGATAGTAAGCGGCCAGCTCGGTGGCGGTGTCGATGGCGGTGAGACCGCCGCCGATCACCACCGCGGGCAGCCTCATCTGCAGATTTGCGAGCGCGTTCCGCTTGAAGGCGCCGGTGAGCTGCAGCGCCATGAGGAAGTCGCTCGCCTTGCGGATGCCGCGCAGTAGGTTGTTCTTGAGCGGGATGACGGTGGGCTTGCCCGCGCCAGAGGCGAGCGCCACGTGGTCGAAGCCGAGGGCCCAGGCGTCGTCCAGCGTGAGGGTGCCGCCGAAGCGGGTGCCGCCGTAGAGCCGGAACTGCGCGCGCCGCGCCAGGTTCAGATGCAGGACGTCGAGGAACGACTTGTCCCAGCGCACGGTGATGCCGTACTCGCTGACGCCGCCGAAACCGGAGGTGACGCGCTCGTCGAGCGGCTTGCCGAACTGTTCGTGCACCCACTCGATCGGTCGCGGCACGCCGTCGGGGTCGCAGCCCGGGCCCCGCCCGACGAGCTCGGGGAGCAGCGGCTCGATCTTGAGTCCGTCCACGCCCACGACGCCGAATCCCTCGTTGAGCAGGTGGTGCGCGAGCGTGTAGCCGGCGGGGCCCATCCCCACCACCAGCACGTTGAGCCCGGTGTACGGCCGCGGATGCTGGCGGGAGAGGTGGAGCGGGTTCCAGCGGGTGAGCAGACTCCAGATCTCGAAACCCCAGCGCAGCCCCAGCACGTCGCTCAGGATGCGCGTCTCGATCTGCGGGATGTTGACCGGCTCCTGCTTCTGGAAGACGCACGCCTTCATGCAGTCGTTGCAGATGCGATGGCCGGTGCCGGGTGCCATCGGGTTGTCGATCGAGATCAGCGCCAGCGCGCCCAGCGCGCAGCCCTCGCGGGCCACCAGGTGCGCCTCGCTGATGCGCTCCTCCAGCGGGCAGCCGGTGAGCGGGATGCCGAGCGGGTTCTTGCGGTAGGGCAGGGCGGGATCGGCCTCGCGGCCGGTGGCGGGCTTCGCCTCGTGAAAACCGCTGCTGCACGAGTCCTTCTCCCGCTCGTGGCAGTAGAGGCAGTAGTCGATCTCGCTGCGCGCCTCGCGCGCCGAGGCGCGCGCATCGGTGAGCCGGAAGCCGTCGCGTCGCCGCTGGTGTTCGGGCAGACCCGCGAGCGCGTTGGCGAGGTCGGTGCGCGGGCGGCGCAGCGGGACGAGCTGCTGGAAGTCGAGCGGGCGCGGGAGCCGCAAGAGGCTGAACCCGTGCGCGCGTCCACCGCCGCCGTGCAGGGAAAGCGCGAACGCCCAGCGGTCGAGCAAGGCGAGCAGCGCGCGCACCTGCCCCAGCTCGGCTGCATCCTCGGCTCCCTCCAGCGCAGCGAGGCCGGCGAAGGGGTTTTGGGGTCGCGCCTCGGCGAGGCCGAGGCCGATCGCCCGCGCCAGCGTGCGCCAGGCCTCGAAGGCCGCCGCCTCGAGCGGCCCCGGCTTGTTCGCGTCGAAGCGGATCGACAACGCGCGCTCTGCGTCCAGCAGCGTGTCGACGACCGTGGCAAAGACCATTTCCTCGTCGACGGAGGGGCTCGAGAGGGCGGAGGTTGCGTGGCTTACGTGGGAGGAGTGGACGGCGGAGGTGCCGGCGGGGGCGGGTGGGGCGTCGGAGGCTGCCGAGGCCCCCGGGTCGCGTCTCCTCGCCGCCTCGAGCAGCGCGCTCACCTGCGCGTCGAGGGCGGGGAAGTCCGACGCTGCCGGCCGGCCGGGAGCGCCTTTCCTGAAGACACGGCGCTGGATGAAGTCGCGCTTGACGCGGAAGAGCGGCACCTCGCGCCCGGCGGCGGCCCGCAGGGCGGCGAGCTGGTCCTCCACCCCGAACAGGACCCCCACGAAGCGCGACACGTGCGGCGCCAGCGCGACGAGCAGCTCGCTTTCCGCAGGCCCCCGCAAAGGGGCCGCTCCGCTCCGATGCGCCTGGTAGCGCGCATGAAGCAGGGGGTCTTCGGCGGCGAGCGCGCGGTCGAAGGCAGCGGTCAGGTCGGCGAGCCGCCGCGCATCGTGAAGGTCTGCCCAGGAGAACCCAGGCAGCCCGAGCTCTGGAAGGCGCGGGGAGGTCGGTTCAAAAATGGGTTCGTGCATGGGCGCGCGATGATTCTACAGGACACAGCGCGGTACGCGGCAGGGGAAAGAGCGGCCACCGGGGCGTATGCGGGCGGACGCCGCGCCGGAAACGGCGGGAGCGGCGGGGAGCGGCGCTGGCGGGCTGTACCGAACGCGCTGACCGATCGCGGGTGAAGCGAGCACCAAAGGTCCTGGGCGTCCTGCTCGTCGGCCGGCGCCGCGCCCACCTGGCCTGTCCGGTCGATGCCAACCAGCTCGTGGCGGCCATTTTGCTGAGGCTTGCCGGGCTCGATGCTCTCGTGACGGATGCCGAGCTTGAGCCACCAGGCTGAAAGCTCCGAGAGTCCGGCGACAGCGGCGCGAAGCGAAGGGGATCCCGTTGTCTGAGCGGATCGCATCGGGGAGGCCGAACTCCTCGAAGATCTGTGTGAAGTGCGCCGGGCCGGTGCGACCGCGGTCGAGCGCAGAGCCACGCTCAGCGATGCTGCCCCAAGCCTCGCTGTTACCCATGTCCGTGGACAGAAATGCCACCGGCTCACCAATCCTGCGCGGCTGATCCGTTACCCATGTATCCGGGTCGGACCTCCAGTAGAAAGAGTTGACAGCCCCTCAATCTCGCATTAGAGTGCCTAATCAAGATGGCGACTCCTCCCCGACAACTTGGCCTTCCGCTACCCACCTGGGGCGGGAAGCGCCGGGGCGCCGGACGCAAGCCGGCGGGTCGCCGTGCAGGGGTGCCGCATCTCCGGCGCGCGCCCCTCTCCCCGCGTCATCCCGTGCACGTCACGTTGCGCGTCCTGCCGCACGTCTGGAACCTGCGCAGCCGCCGCGCCTTCCACGTCATCGGGCGCGGCTTCGCCTCCTGCAAGGAGCGCGACGGCTTTCGCCTCGTTCACTTCTCGGTGCAAGGGAATCACCTTCACCTCATTGTCGAGGCCCGCGATGCGCGGCGGCTCTCCGGCGGCATGCAGGGGCTCGCCACCTGGATCGCGCGCCGGCTCAACCAGCTGATCGGCCGCCGCGGCAAGGTCTTCGCCGATCGCTTCCACGCACGCGCACTGCGCACGCCCCTGGAGGTCGCGCGCGCTGTTGCGTACGTGTTGGGAAACTTCGTCGTTCACGTGCTCGGACGGGGCCGCGATGCGAGGGCGCCGGGCGCGACAGCAGACCCGTACAGCTCGGGCGGTGCCGAGGGGCGCTTGCTGACTGCGCCGCCGCGAACCTGGCTGTTGCGCGAAGGGTGGCTGCGCCGGAAGGGCCGGTCTGGCGCACGCCCGCTGACCGTGCGCGAACGAGTTCTAGGGCCAATGCCGCTCGCTTAGCGCTCTCGCTCGATCGATTGATGCGTTCGACCGAAACGCTGCGCGCGCGAAAGCAAGCGATCTTCGTCCAGATGCCGAGAACCGGGGCGCTTCATGTTCGTTGGGTCGTCGAGGGCGAACACCTCCTGATATGTTCTCCCCTATGAGGATTCCCGTGTTCGTCGGGCACCAGGCGGGGAAGGTCATCCTGAGCGGGACGCTTTCCGCCGCCGAGATCATCACGGCGTTGATGTCGTCGATGATCAGCGTGAACCCCAACGCACAGCGCTCGCTCGCGCGCGGCGCTGGCAAGGAATCGACGAAGGAACTCCTCGACGACGATCGGGCCCACCGAACGCCGCGCATGCGCGAGCTCGTGGGC